>LIDZ01008415.1_pt1 | contig 53969 bp, 63 predicted proteins | sample 644651 | NCBI WGS metagenome assembly LIDZ01 (sample SAMN03856242, study PRJNA289617) | food metagenome | isolation source: wine grapes on drying loft during traditional withering process | host: Vitis vinifera cv. Corvina | place: Italy: Gargagnago di S. Ambrogio di Valpolicella | collected 2014-01 | reverse complement strand
TATTCCCTGCTCTTGGCGCTACCGCCCCGATGGCGAAATTGGTAGACGCAAGGGACTTAAAAGCATTTGAGTGTCAACACCTCTCGCATCACCCCCTCATCTTCCGTACTACCTCCATCACCCTGTAAACGCTAGGCCTCGGCCCACCTTGTTGCCGAAACAACCCGCCTTCCAAGATCGACATTTTTTGTCCTTGGTAGCTATTTGGGAGCTGGAGCTCAAAATAGGGCCATCTCTCGCCATCTCTCGACTGCTTATCTAAGCGCACGCCAAATTATTTTCACTTTTCTCAAAAATATTCTTCATCCCAATTCCGGCTCCCAAGCCATCACCCCGAGCTTTCTGCAGGCGATAAAAAACCCGGTCGCTGGGCCAGGTTTTTGGGGAGTGCCAGGGCGTCGTGCCAGGGCCTCGATGAGCATCGTGCTCTCAGGTCAAGCAGGTTGGTAAGGTGTCAGGCTGGGCAGTACATCGTCTGCGAAAAGCGCACTACGTCTTCACGCTTGTAAAAAACTCGGCGAGTGAGGTGTTTGTGCGCAGGTAGATCATCTTTGAACTTGCCCGAGTAACGCCAGAATCTGAGCGTTTCAGCAGACAGGCCAAGGATTTGCGCAGCTTCGCGAGGGTTCAGATATTCAGGCATTCGACTCTCTTTTTCTATACTTGGGGATTGCAAACCAGGGTCTCTACCCCTGACTTGTCAATTCACGGTAATTGTTTGGAAAGTGCCCGTCAAGGCGCGGAAAGAGTTTTTTCAAAGTATGCTAACAACATACCTTTAATATTTAACAGTACATTGAAAGCATACTGTTTAACGGACATAAAAAAGCCCCGACAGGTATGAGAGAGACTGTCAGGGCCGCATGATCGAAGGAAAAAGGAGGTAAACCCTCAACCACAACTAATTATAACATAGCAGATTGTATAGTGTGTGGTTTTTACTCCTTTTGTTATCAAATTAAAGCGTATTTATGTGTAGGTCTCCGATTTCGTTTTGAGCCTTGAAGCCGTTAGTTCCCGGTTTGTATTTGATGCGAGCCATCACAGTTGCTCCGCTAGCCTTAATCACATCTTGAAGTTCTTCCATAGGTGTCTTCGTGGCCTTCGCGATCTTCTGGATGGTGGCGTTGCTAATCTTGATTGCCATCTCGCTGTGTCCTTGGCCGTACACTCTATGCCAAAAGTGACGACCTGCGTGCTCGCCTGACATTACTTGCAATTCCATCAGGATAGTTTCGCCGCCGCTTTTGGTTGGCTTGCTGTTGAATGACTTGAATTTGATCATCGCATCATGAGTTGGCATTGCTTCGGTCGATTCCGACTTTTTGACGACAATAGTTGTATCGACCTGCTTCTTGAACTTCCTGCGAATTGAGTTGATGTGGGACTTCGCGAAGATCTGACAGGAGCGCCATGCTGCAGCTTCAGGTGACTCACCTGGGCGAGGACGATTGCGTGGGTATTGCATGTCGCGGAAGTACGGATCGTCTGAGTGTTCAGTGTTGTCGACCTCGAATAACCTCCTGGCGATCTCCTCTTCTGTAGCTGAAGTGATCATTCCGCCGACTATTCTGTTGAGTTCATAAGATCTGCCACGGGCTCCGGTATTGCCAGTTGCTTTGCGTGATGCTCCTGGCTTGTACATCATGCTGAGTCCGTAGCTCGACTGCTGAAGCTTCAGCTCAAGCACTTCGACAGGGTTGCCAGGGTTGTAAAAGCTGATTGCATGAGCAAGGCGATCAGGATGCGCGGTGTAGACGTAGTAGCACTGCGATGGAACCCTCCAGCAAGGGTCGATAGCGCGAAGGAGTCTGCCATCCAGAAAGTCGTCTAGGGTCTCAAGCATCGCTGCGCAGATCTGATTGTGCTCTTCATGGAAATACGGCCTGTCGGGAGTGATCACTACCCTGAAACGCGGGGCAGTCAGCGTGTGGCTGTGGCTCGTATAGAGGAAGTGCTCAAGACCCAGGTCAAGGAGCGCGTCTTCAATCTCTTCCAGGGCGATCATGTCGTCGTCATAACCCTCACCGAGCTTCTGGTCGATGTCGAAGATGATCAGGGTAGATGAGATCACATTGAGGTCGCTGCGCGCCGGGATATTAAAACTGGCTGGCACGAACGTCATTGCATTCGTTTTCTCAGCCAAAACCTTAGGCTGCTCAAAATGCTTCTTGAACAGTGCATGTAATGAGTCAACAGAACGGTTCGATACGTAGTTTGTTGAAGCCGTTGTCTGTGTTGCGTATCTAATTGTCATTTGCTCTTTCCTTTTGTTCTTGAGGCTCTCTCTTGCCTTTATGTTCCCAGTATTAAAAATGAGCAAATGTGGTTGCAACAACTTTTTTATTTATTTGGGCTGGCGAGAGCTTAGGTCAGCTTTTGAGTGAGTGTCTTCCGTGTTTCTGCGCTGAGCTCAGCTTCAAGGGGGTTCACAAAAAGTTTTTCTTAGTCATGCTTGTGGCCAGTCACCCCACCTACCCATCGCTATTTATTTCTTCTTCTATATAGAGAGCTAGTAGATGGGGCGATGGGGCAATAAAACCTCTGGTTCAGAGAAACGCTTTTGATCTGTCCCAGAAAAATGAATGTATACCCAATTTAATTATTTAGCCTAATTTCGTTACGGCATCTTGTATCAGTGTTTGCTCATTTTGAATACTAGCTACATCAGGGGAATGAGAGAGCCCCTAAAACTGAGGAAGTACAAATGAACAACGCATCAAAAACAGTAGTCATCGAAAACAACAAGGAAGCTCTTGCAACTGCGCTGGAACTCAGAGAGTACACAAACACTACCCGTCTCATGTCGATTGATGGAGACGTCCTGAATGCGATTTCAGTAGCCTACAAAACAGCGTCTGGACTACACAGCGCTAACGATGGTCAGATCACTCGTTCGATCTACAGCATGTCCAAAATCGCAATCGCTCTGATGATCGTGAAAGCAGACAGCAGCGACAAAGCTTTCGACGCAGCCGCGTTTGAGATCGCTCGTGATGTATTCGTGTCCGGCAAAACCCAGGAGAAAGCCCAGGCTCTCGCTGAGGCAACAGGACGCACTGAAGACGCTTGCGAAGCTCTCATCAGCAGCAAGCTCGCAGTCCTGACCGGCAAGATGAACTCGAAGACAAACCCCCTGGCGGACGCTGGTGTGCTTCCGGAAAACATGGAGGCCATTCGCGATGAGTTTCTTGAGAGCGGCGGCAAGCTCCTTGTGTGCGCGGGAACGGGCGAAGGCAAGTCCTCAAAGATCAACCACCCGGTAATCGAAAGCTACATCGCAGCAGGCAAAAAAGTCCTGGTCATCTCGCACAGGCGCTCAATCAACAAAACGCTGGCGAACATCGACGGCATTGTGAGCTACGACGAGTGCGATCACCCGGACGTCCTGCTCAACGCAAAGGGCCTGAAGATAGTCGTCAACTCGCTCAACGCACTCAAGTTCAAACGCTTCATCGCAGAGGTCGACCTGGTCGTAATCGACGAAGCCTCGCAAGTCATCAGTCACGTACTGGGCGGCGAAGTGAAGAACCGCAAGTCCGTGTGGGAAACCTTGAAATTTGTCGTCAAACACACAGCAAACGTGATCATGAGCGATGCTGACATCGATGCCCGGTGCGCTGAGATGGTGGGCCCCGACTACAAGCTCTTCAAGAAGCCTGCAGCGCACGCTGGCATTACTGTGCGGACTGGTGACATCAATCATGTGCGTGCTCTGGCGATTGAATCGGCGTGCAGGACGAATACGCTGATCGCCTGTGATGCTGTTAAAGAAGCCCTGGCCCTTGCCAAAGCCATCGAGAAGCAAGGTGGCCCTGCGGCGCTGGTGATCACTGCTGACAACGCCCAATGGCCGGAGCAAGCTGCCTTCATCGCAAACCCTAACGATACGACTCACCAGGTCGTGATCTACAGTCCAGTGATCACCTCAGCTCTGTCGATCACCTCGGGCCACTTCCAAGCCCATTTTGGTGTGTTTCAGGGTCAAGTGGTGCCAAGTGACGCGATTCAGATGCTGCGCCGTGACCGCACTGCCACGTCCTTTGTGGTCGGCATCAAACAACCCCAGTACAGCAAGTCTGAAGCTGTTGAGGCGTCGTACAAGTGCAAGCCCGTGTGCCTCGACGACCTGCTCGCGACCCTGAGCTTCAAGGAAGGCGAAAAAGCTAAAGCCGAAGCTCTCGTGCGATCAGAACTCAGTGCTCTGCAGTTCCAGTTCCTGGAGTACACGCATCGCAAAAACGAAGCCTGGTTGCGCGACAACATTCAAAGCACGTTGCCTGCAAGTCTCTTGGCGCGTGGATTCGCTGTCGAGGTTCTGGAGCATGACGATGACCTATCTCTGGCCGGATTCAAAGCAGACAGTCAGTCCCGCAAGGCTGTTAAGCGTGACGTAGCCAAAGGCCTCAACCACGCCGTCAAGGCTGACCCAGTGACTGCTCAGCGTGTTCAAGAGTTCGGCTCGGTAAATGAACAGGAATACTTGGAGGCGTCTCGTGCAAGGGCAATTGAGGTGATGAAGGTATCGGACTTTGATCTGGATGACGCGATGATCTGGGGACATGGCGAAGGTGAATCCAAAATCATCAAATTCCGCGAACTGATGAGCACCACTGAAGCCCTTGGCGCAACAGATGAGCGCAGCTCCAAACGAGTGATGGCCCTGATGAAGCCAGCTTTCGAGGTCATGACCACCGGCAACACCTGGACAGGCACTGAAAGCGTTGCACTTTTCGACAGCCTCAACGCCATTCGCAGCGACGTAATTACAACGGGCATCAGGATGAGCTCGGCCAAAAGCGACCAGGCAAAGAAAGCTGATATTACGAAGATCTTCAGCCAGCTTGGACTTGTCGTCAAAAAACACGAGACAACATGCAAGCAGTTCTTCTACGTGATCACTGCGAAATCCCTGGCTCAAATGACCCGCTACATCTGATCGAACAGAGCGCCACGGAAGGCGCGAGAATATACCCAATATAAATATTTTGACAAATTTGCTAAAAGCTATTGAACGGCCAAATGCTCATCCCTAACATGGAAGGTATAGCAAGAATAAAAAAGGAAAAGTTATGACTTCTTATGTAGAACTTGATATCGAAAAGCTATTCGAGGCCGAACTCAAAAATAAGGATAGTAAGCTCTGGTCTATTGTAGAGAAAAGCGTCCAAGAACACTCAGTCATCCTGAATGACGCACCCGAGGTGTTTGATCCCAAGAATCCAAATCCTAAGCTACTTGATGAGGCGCGTATCCTACTGCTCTCAGGAAGCAGATCTATCGACCGCAACCTCTTGAAGTACACGATTGACGAAAGCCTACGTGCAATGGACGGTGTTGAGTGGAACACATACAATCGTCAGCGCACAGGGCTGTTGGAGGAAGGCGAACAGATTGTCATGCTGCCGTCTGTTTATCCCGTCTACAAGCCCTACAGGTCTCATAACGAAGCCTATGAGTTTGAGTTTGGGGGGCTCATTGGCTACGAATATGAACCTAAGCATCTTATGCTCGATTACGTAATCAAGAGCACTTATACATCTGATACCAATGAAGTTTTGAACAACCGGATCGTCTGGGAATGCAAGGGCAGAATCTCTTCGCTTATCGATGCTAAGAAATACGTCAACTCTGCAAAGCAGAACCATGTCCATTTCATATTCGTATTTCAGTCCAGAAACATTACCTGCCCCTGGACATTCTCAAAGCCTCCGAGAAAAGATGGCACCCGGATGACCCTTGAAGAATGGTGTGTTAATAATGGTTTTGACTTCTGTTATATGGGCGAGGTGGAATCATTCAAGAAGACCGAGCATTTCAACTGGCTGGTTGAAAACGTCGGCAAAGGACTTAGCAGCCTTGCTGAACAACTCGAAAGCAAAGAACCCTTGAGGTACGACGCAAAACCGAATAACTACAGTCTCGCTAAGCGAATGAAGCGCAAGAGCTGAAATACTCAAACTACATGACGTAAAGAACACAAGGGCCACGACGGCTCTTTTTTTTGCTTAAATTTTGCGCACAAATAAAGCCTTTATATTAGTGTTACAATGTCTGCATAAGAATAATAATAAGAGCACGACATGCGTAAGATCTTGGGGATCGATCCAGGTCTCTCCGGTGGACTATCCATCATCGACGAGCAATTCAACTTAATTGCTTGTATTCAAATGCCAACCATCACACTTGACGGCAACAAGCGTCGGGTTGATCCGCGTCCGTTATTTGACTTCATTGCCCTCCATGGGCCCGAGTTGGCTGTCGTGGAACTGGTTGGTGCGAGGCCGGGCCAGGGTGTCGTCAGCATGTTCAATTTCGGCGATGCCTTTGGTGCCGTCAGGGCTGTTGCTGAATGCCTGTGCCCAGAGGTTCGGTATTCGCGACCGCAAGAGTGGCGCGGCCATCAGAGCCTCACGGGGCTATCTAAAGAGCAGATAGCTGAAGTGGCCTACGAGGTGTTCCAGGCCGAGCAGATCTATGGCAAGCCAAGAGCCGGTAAGCGTGCTGTGCGCGACGGTATATCCGACTCCTTGATGATCGCCAAATACGGCGTGCGGTTTCTGGAGTAACGGATGGCACGTCGAACTTCACTCACCGAAAAGGTCATCAAAGACCTGGAAAAGCACATCATGCAGACGACCAGCATTCGCATTGCTTGTGGCTGCGCGGGCGTTCCAGTGTCGACCTACTTCTTCTGGCTGAAACAGGCCCAGGAGATCGCCGATGGTGAGGAAGACGAGTCTTTGTTAACCAAAGAAGAACTCCTCTTGCTGGAATTACTGGATCGCACTGAGATAGCGAAGGCGAAGTCATGTAAGCCTGCAATTGACACAGTCATGAAAGCTATCAAGAACGGTGACGCGAACCAAGCTTCTCGCTTGCTCAGCCGTCGACTGCCTGAGGAATTCGGTGACTGGAATCGCAAAGAAGTAACCATCAAGCAAGAGTCCGCAGAAGAGTCCAGCACCGGCATCGCTTTAATTCCAGCCATGGGCGCTGACAACGACCTAGATCAACTCCTACAGCAACAGCAAAGTGATGCGCTTTTGCTCGCAAAAACAAAAACAAACGAACTCTCATAACAATAAGAAAGGTTTTCATATGATCAAGCAAAGAAGTTGGGGTGACTGTGGTGTAGCTACGTTATTGAATGCCCTTATTGATAACGGCGTATCCGAATTCAGCGGCCCAGATGGCTACGACAAAATGGTTGATCTACTCGGCAGAGATTCAGGCATCACCATTCAGGAAGTCTGCGCTGTTCTCTACACGAATGGACTGGTTCCTGTGTACCTACCACTAGATGGTTTCGCAGCTGAGTCCGGCATCCATTCAGCGTTCACAATCGACCAGAGCACGCTGACCCCAGGCATTGATCAACCGAAGTGCATTGTCCAGGTTAAGACGAAGTCAGGGTTGTTGCACATGCTTTACTGCGACGGCGAGCACGCCCTAGATCCTGCAGTGAATGTTAGCGAGCCTCAATATCTTGGCGACTATGAAGCTATCGTAGATGCCGTATTTATATTGCCCGTCGAGCATGATCAATCCGAAAACAAGCCTGCTCCAACAATCACGATCACCAACACTATTGACTCGTGCTCAATATCCCAAGCACTTGAACACTGGACGCCCCCGATCATTAAGCATCGTGGCGGATTCACTTCCAACCGCAAGGGCCTCATGGGCGAGAGTTTGTGATCAAACAGCGCCAGGCGCTTGTGCGCAAACATGCTGTTCCGTGTGCGGTACGGGAAGGTGCTTTGTGATCCGTATACGGGACACTAAGGCCGGAAAGGTGCGCTTATGAGCTCTTTCGGGAACGTTATGGGCCGTGCCTTGGACATCGGCAGAGCCATCGCTGCGGCCAGGGTTATCTGGAAGCCAACCAAAGGCTCTCAAGAGATGTTCCTGATGCTTGGGCAACTGGCATCACTCGTGCTCGAGGTGATGTTTCATGGCGGTCGCGGCATCGGTAAGTCTGAGGTTCTCATCATCGCTTACCTGATTCACGTCGGTCAGGGTTGGGGCAGTAGCTGGACTGGAGTCATCTTCAAGAAAGAGTACAAGCCACTCCGCAACCTCATTGCCACCTCAAGGAAGATCATCCCAAGGATCTTCCCTGACGCCATCTGGAACAAGTCCGAATGCTCATGGACGTTTGCTACCGGCGAGGTGCTGTACTTTGGCCACATTAAGAACATGGAGGACTACGAGAATAAATACCACGGCCACGAATACGCCTTCATCGGTTGGGACGAGCTAGCCACATGGCGCGACCCTGATGTCTACGAAGCGATGATGTCGACCCTGCGTACCGCTTTCATTCCTACCAAGCAGCAGCCCAACATGCCACCACTTCAGGTCAGGTCAACGACCAACCCGTTCGGTGCTGGTAAGTGGTGGGTATACGAGCGTTTTCTTGAAGGCAAACGGCCTGGTGAGATCACCTACAACAAAGACGGTTCTCGTCAGCGGTGCGCTGTGTTCGGCACCATCTTCGAAAACACGTACATCAGCAAAAGCTACATCACAAACTACCTGGATCAGATTACTGACCCTGCCTTGAAGGCCGCCTGGCTGCATGGCGATTGGGAAGCAGTCGATATGAGCGCGATGTTCGGCCCCGTGTGGTCTGCTGAGAATCTGATCCTCGATCCGTTCGAAATACCTCGCCATTGGAAGATAGACAGGTCGTTCGACTTCGGCCAATCCACGCCGTTTTGCTGTCTGTGGTACGCGGAGACCAATGGAGAAGCTGTCATCGTCAACGGAAAGTCGTTTTGCCCACCCAAGGGATCACTGATCGTTGTCGGCGAGGACTACGGCACAGAGATCGACCCCAAGACTGGCAAGCAAACAAAGGCTGACGCTGGCCTCTTTCTGCCAACGAACCAGATAGGGGTAAGGCTGAAGGCCAGGGAAGACAAGCTACTGACGACCGTGTTCAAGAATCATCAGAAAGTCCAACCAGGCCCGGCGGACAATCAAATCCACAACGGCAGCAAGGTTGACCAGGGCAATGCTCCTACGGTCGCAAAGGAGCTCAAAGCCGCTGGCATGGAGTTCGTAAACTCAGACAAAAGCCCTGGCTCTCGCGTGACCTCGGCCCAGTTGATGTTCGACAGACTTCATGCAACGAAGACGCAAGACCCGAGCAAACCTCATATCTACTTCTTCAAGTCCTGCAAGTTTGCTCTCAAAACCCTGCCTAACTTGCATCGCGATGAAGATCAGCCTGACGCAGTTGGTAAAGGCCCTGATGACCATGCCTGGGATGCTCTCGCTTACCGCCTAACTTGGAAGCGTCCAGTAACTTCAATCCAACAAGGCATTCGCTAGTCTCAGAAGTTTGCCGTCAAACAAAGTACAATAGTTGTAGCCAAATAATAATAAGAATAGGCGCTATATATGTCAGTTAGTCAACGCACTTTGCGCTGCCAGAAATACTACCAAGATAGAGAAATGATTCGTGCAGTTCGTGGTGGTACGGAAGTTCTCAGGGATGCCGGGGTTAAATACTTGCCCAAAGAACCTGGTGAGTCCCCTGACTCATACCGTCGCAGGCTGCTTAGATCCTTCCTTACGAACTACGTAGACCGAACTGCGAAGAACCTTGCGTCGAAGCCGTTCACAAGGCCGATTGTCGTCAAAAGTGAAACGCACCAGGAGCTGGCCGACGAGTATGTCAAAGCCGTCGACTGCAAAGGCACCAGTCTCACCGGCCTTTGCTCCACCACGTTCGAGGATGCCCTCTGGAATGGCTCATCATTCATCGCCATGGATGCTGCTGTAGACGGTGGTCGACCTTACGCTTATCACCTCAGTGGCGACAACATCTTGGGTTACAGGCTCGATGAAGACGACCGGCTGATCGAGATCCGCATTCAGGAGAAAGCTGTTGTCGCAGATGGCCAGTGGGGCGAGAAAGAAGTTTCCAGGGTCAGGGTGTTCAAACGTGATGGTGATGTTGTCACCTGGTCTCTCTATGACTGCGAAAGCACGGACACTCCAATAGTCCTCGACCAGCCGTTTGCGCTCAAAGAGATTCCAGTTGCCCCAGTGCATTCGTCTGCTGTCGTCTCCAGCGGTGAGCTCTTCGCGCATCCTCCCCTGAAAGACCTGGTGTACATGAACGTCCAGCATTATCAAGAGAGCTCCGACCAGTCGAACATTCTCAGGATTGCCAGGGTGCCAGTGCTGTTTGCTTCCGGTGTTGCGGATGATGCTGCAATTGCGATTGGCAGTGAGTACGCGATCAAGGGTGATGTCAATGCCGACCTCAAGTACGTGGAGCACTCAGGTGCCGCAATCGGTGCTGGCCGTGATTCCCTCAAGGATCTGGAAGCGAAGATGCAGTCATATGGTTCGGATCTGCTGGAGAATTCGGGTGCTGTCGAGACTGCCACTGGCCGCGCCCTGCGCGCAGGTGAAACTAACAACAAGATAGCCATGATGGCCTTGAACCTTGCTTCCGCAGTCGAGAAGGTGTTGGGCTGGATCGCGTACTTCAACAAGGTGGCTGAGCCTAACTTTAACGTCGACATCAACACTGAGTATGGCGTGAACTCGTCTCCTGAAGAGCTCACCGCTTTGGCCAATGCCAGGACGATGGGTGATCTATCTCAGGAAGACTACTTGCAGGAGCTAAAGCGTCGTGGGCTGCTCAGGAATGATTTCAGCCTAGCTGACAACGCAGATCGTCTCTCAGTTGAGCTAGCCTGATGATCTGTGGCCTACTGCCAGCTGGTAGGCCACAGGACACGGACAGCTATGATTCCCGACGCATTCACTCATGATGATCTGCCGGTCTACGCAGGCGAGTACACCACAGCACAATGGGACACCCTGAAGGCCCAGAGCCTTGAAAACCCGTTTGCATTCAAAATGCCTTGCTGCAAAACCAGGGCGGTGCTCAAGACCAGCATGAACGGCCTGCAGTTTTTCGCTCACTACTCAGACGAATGCGCTACTGCACCAGAGACCGTCTGGCACATCGAGGGGAAAGACCTCGTGTTCGGCGCACTAAAGCTTTTCGGGGTAAACCCTCGCAGCGAGGTGCCAGGTGGGACAGGCAAGGATCGGTGGAAAGCTGACATCTACTTTGAGCATGGTGGTCGCAAGGTTGCCATTGAGCTCCAGCGCTCCTACCAACATCTTCGCGATTTTGTTCGTCGACAAGAGCGGTACGCACGCTATGGCGTCGAGTGTTACTGGCTCGTCCGGCATGCGGTCGGCAGGACTGTAGGAGATGCGATCATGAAGAAGCGCTGGAGAGAGGACTTTGATAAGAAGATGCCGCCGCTGGGCTACATGATAAATACCTGCCCGGCATTCTATTGGGGCATTCTCACTCCGGGCGACAATCCAACAATCGTCACTCCTGGGCAACCCTTGAGCCATTTCGAACTGCTTGCTCACATCGTAAATAACGATCTGCATTGGAATGGCATGAGGTGGTCAGTGGACAGACCTACCGTTGCCTAGGTTGCTTCTCTATACTTGTGGCATCACATACAGGAGCGTCAAATGTCTCGTCTTGCAGAATTCCGTCAACTTGAAAAACACCTGGCTGAGCAACTAGCAGCCCTCGAAGCAATGAAGGGCGACGAAGGCCTGAAAAAGGAAGTCGAGTTCGAGACCAAGCTTCGTGAGTTGCTTGCTCAGTATGGCTACAGCCTGCGCAATGTCATCGCCATCCTTGACCCACAAGCCTCTCGTCGTGCCCCTGTCGCTGCAGAATCGAAAGCTGGCAGCCGCAAGCCACGCCAGGTCAAAATCTACAAGAACCCACACTCGGGCGAAGTCGTCGAGACGAAAGGTGGCAATCACAAGATCCTGAAGGATTGGAAATCGGAATACGGCTCCGACACTGTTGAGTCTTGGCTGGCTCAGTAAGACTGTTTGAGTACAAACAATTAGGGCCCTGCAGGGCCCTTTTTCATGGGATAGGGATATGTGGGATTTTCTAAAGGACAGGTCGGAAAGGAACCTCTGCGCTTGGGCAGTCGGGGCCCTACTGTGCTTGTGTGCAGTGAAGGTGAAATTCCCGGCGATGGATTACATGCTGTCCGAGTGGCCAAGGGTTGTGGAGTTCTTCCAGTCGAAAGCCTTTGAGGACATAGTGGGAGACCTCCTCACAGGGTTGATCGCAGCCTACTTCTTCTATGTGGTGATAGATGTCATTCCACGGCTGCGTAAAGAAAAGCAGACCATGGAAGTCCTGAATCGCCTGGTAGCCTCAGTCGTTGATTCCTATGCCAAGGCTCACTGGTTTGGTCACACCATGGCGATCACTCATGTGAACCTCGACTACCTGAAGCTCGAAAGTCTCCACAAGATGATCGAAGAGGTGAAGCAAGATAAGGCGAGTTTCGGCAAGCTCAAGTGCGCGCTGTTCACCGCTCATTCCAGGTACTCGGATTTCTCCTCAACACTGAACCTTGCCGCCTCAATGGGCTCCGAGCGCGCTCTGCAGTGGCTTGTCCTGACTGACAAGGTTCGGCTGCTTGTCGACAACTACGAAGCCCATCCGGAAAGCGATGACTATGATGCGAGCCATGTCTTGGGCAGCGCCCGATCTGAAATCGACGACACCGCAGTGGATTTTTTGCAGTACGAGTCAGCGCTGAACGGCTTCATGGAAAGCCTGCAATTTGGCGTCCTTGAGTATCTGGAACAGGCCAGGAACTGGATCAGCCCAGTCCCGGCTAATGACCCCTCCAACGCTCCGACCGACCTCAACAGCGATGGCACCCCAGCCGCTGGCTGACCAGGCTGTGCTGGCAGTATAATGTCATTTTGAGTGCAAACATTCAGGGCTCTGCGGGGCCCTTTTTTATCAAAGGAGTGATTGAATTGATTCCACCTCGTATATCCCCTGACAAGCTAAAACTTATTAGGGAGGAAAATGAAAACCTACCCTTAGACTATATTGAGAAACTTGCGACTCCAATTCTTGCTGATTTGACTGCTTGGGCGAATAGTGTTGTGTACTCTCAACATAATGGCAAGCTCACATGGGAGATCCCGCTTTCAGAGAGTGCCAATGCATCAGCTGTCACGCAACTCAGCGACCCAATGAATCCGATAATAAGAATCAATCTTGGGATGCTGCGAGAGATTTACAGGGATGCTTTTGTTTTTCCCTTGATATCTCACATGATCGCAAGTGACAACTCCACTGTAAAAGACTTAAATCAAACATTTAAGAATCTCAGCTTTACTTTCAAATCTGGGGTTCCTCATGTTCATAGCAGCCAGTATACAGAGCTGTTCAAGTTACTAAAGCCCATGTATGACAAAAACAGGGCTGAGAAGCTCACGGATGACATGCTGGCTTCGCGCTTCTTAATGTTCGAACTTATGATAGTGTGGCTTTTCTGCCATGAGCTTGGCCATCTTCTCCAGCGTCACTATTTGCTTCAGGTGGTAAGCGGTGGCGGCGACATAGTGTCGGTGACCGAAGCTCAGGAGGATGTTGCTCTACACTCTAAAGATACCGACGAAAACTTTTTTCTCAAATCGCAAGCCAGGGAAATTCTGGCGGATCTGGAGGGTGTTAGCTTCGCTGTTACATACATGGTCAGGAAAAATCTTTTTTCGATGCCGAGCATATACATGTTACTTTGTGCTCAAGAAATCATGTTTCATAGATTCTCGGTAATTTACCCAGACAACTTCGACATTCCAGACCTGAAACACCCTGCACCGATTATAAGAAGTGAGTTTGTTCAAGCGTATTCCACTCATCTGATTAGTGACACATTAGTCCAAAGAAAACTTGCCGCGACAAAGGAAAGTATCACCATACCGATGCTTTATCTGAGCGTCAGATCCTCGCTCATGTCCGGGCTTTTCTGGGCAAACCGCTATGAGATCTTTGATGACAATAATCGACCAACATTCTTGCGGCTTTCAGATGAGCAATACCACGAGCCGAAGCTGAGCTATCTAAAAACGATGGCTTACTGGGTCGACGAGCAAATTGATCAAATCAAGCCGAACCATCTTTGCAATCCAAATTTCATTGGGTATTTCCAAGGGTTGAATTTGTTCAAACAGCCTGAAACCTCATCAACTGATTGATCGACGTCGTGTAGCTTCTGCTCATCATCTCCCGCTTCATTCCCCAAGCTGCATTCACCGGCATCCGAGCTGAGTGCAGTGTGTTCTTCCCGAACTTCCCATTGATCCTGTCCAGCACCGTCATAAGCTCATCAGTCTTGGCTGGCTGACTCTCTGCAAACAGGTCTCCAGTGAATTCACCGCGCTTACGCAGATCCATGAGCAGAATCTCAGCCTTGCTGTATCGAAATCCGTCCCTCCAGATAACCGCCAGACCCTCCATGGCAGCGTTTGTTAGCAAAAGCACATCGTCAGTCGGATACGGCGGATGGCACGTCACTGAGTTCGCGTATTTCGGGCCGTCGCCAAACGGTGAGGTTCTGATCGCAAGGCGAAACACGGCGGTGAGTGATGATTGCTTCCGGAGCTTCTGGGTTGCCCGGTGCATGTACGTTGCTACAGCCTCACGCATAGCCTCGATGGTGGTTACGCGCTCGCCGAACATCCGAGATGTACAGATGGCCTGGCGGTCTGGTTCGGCTTCTTGGAGCTCAATGCAGGGTTCACCAGTGAGCTCGCGCACCGTCCGTTCGAGCACTACACCGTATCGCTGCCGGATTGTCTTTGCGTTCGTGTTCGCGAGCTGCCAAGCGTTCGTGATCCCTTCGCTTTCGAGGTGGGCCGAGATGCGGCGACCGACACCCCAGACCTCCTGGGTGGGCATGCGCTTCAACAGCCATTCGACGGCATGGTCTGCCCGCAGATCTACGACACCACCAGTTCGATCCTTGTAGAGTTTCGAGGCGTGCTGCGCGGCCTTGGCCAACGTCTTCGTGTGACCGATGCCTATACCTACAGGCATCCCTGTCCACTGTTTCACTCGCGCCTGGATCGACCGGGCAAACTCTCCAAGAGGTTCTGGTAAGCCAGTCAGGTCAGCAAATGATTCGTCAATTGAGTACACCTCGACCCTGGGCACCATTGACTCAATCGTCTGCTGAACCCTTGTCGAGATGTCGCCATAGAGCTCGTAATTGCTCGAAAACGCGACCACGCCATTTGCCCTCAGGCTGTCGCGAATTTTGAAGTATGGGTCACCCATTTTGATTCCAAACGCCTTGGCTTCGGGCGTTCTGGCAATCACGCAGCCGTCGTTGTTTGACAGCACGACCACCGGCACTGTCCTTAGCTCCGGGCGGAACAGGCGCTCACAGCTGCAGTAGAAGCTGTTGCAGTCGATCAGTGCGTAGGTCGGGCGGTCAAGGGACATGATGGGTCAGACTCCATGTCACGACGCCGAAGACTTCAATCTCTTCGAGGCCTTGGATTGGAGGGTATTTGGGGTTGTCGGAGCTGAGCAACCAACGGCCATCCTGCTGCCTGTCCAACCTCTTCACGACTGGCTGGTTGTCGATGTACGCGACGATGACATTGCCTACCTGAGGTGTCCGGGCGCGGTCGATGATCAGCCTTGTGCAGTTCAGGATTCCGGCAGGCGCCATGCTGTCGCCCTCAGTTTCTCCGAGCCAAACATGCGGAGCCCTTAGCTCGACGAGTTCATCCAGGGAGATCGGGGGTTCGTAGTGATCAGCAGCTGGACTAGGGAATCCCCCTGATGCCCTACCGGAAAGGACGTTCAGGAGGCTTGGAAGCTCTGATTCAGTGATTTGACGAAGGCTGGTGAGGTTCATGTCGGGGTGCTTGCGAATACTGGATAAGAATACAGTACCTGCAAGCGTGGCTAATCGCTAGCCTAGCCGACAGACGATCCATCTGATTCGTCGATCACTATCAACGGAGCACGCAAACTCGCAAGCTCAGAAATTTTCGCGCTCATAGTCCTTGCCATCTCGTCGAAGATTCCAAGCTTAAAGAGCTCCTCGAAACGAGCCTGGCTCCTTCTAACAGCAGCCTCTTGTTCAGCAGACATTTTAACGTAGTCGGTCTTAAAGTAGCTCAGAATAGCGTTGTAGGACTCCATCTCCCAGCGCCGTGTTGGCTCATATAGTTTGAGTCGCTGACCAGTTCTGTCATTAGTGAGGCTCGGAAAGCTGTCAACCGTAAATGAATCATCTGGAAGCAGCTCAAACTTTCCGTTTTCGAGCTTAGGCAGAAGCTTCGAAAGCTTGCGCTTGGACAGGAGGCCCTTCCTTGTAAGCTCGATGATTGTGTCAGGAAAGACCTTGCGATAGTGACAATTGTAGAAGGCATTACTCCCTTGATCTATAAGATCGGATGCAAGGTCATCAAACTTTAGATCGTCAATCTCTAAGTAAACATGGTTATTCATACGGCATCACCTTTATTGTTGTTATGGTTTTGTTGTAAAACTAATCATCACGGCGCACAAGGCTTTTATACTCCTCTCTTGCTGCAATGATCTGGTCGCGAAACTCCTCGGGATCGATGCTGATGCAACCTCCTAGCGGGACTTGGAGGGTTTTTAGGGAGTTCGCGGCTAAGATGAACTGCTCTTCCTGGATCTCCCAGACTGTCTTAGTTCGACGCGAGAAGAGCTTCATAAGCCTTTCTCCAGTCCGGAATCCACGACAAGTCAGCGTCTGGGCTCATCGACTTGAGATTTCGTCTGACCAAATATTGTACAGAAGTGCTCTCAAAGTTGAACTTGAAGACTTCATGGAGTCGGCTTGCGATTTCCTTGCGATCTTCGGAGTTGAACAGCTCCAGAGCCTTAAAGATGCAGGAGGTTCTGCCTCCATCTAGCACATGAAGATCGTGTTGAATCCTGCTGTAACTTTCGATGATATCCATTACGCTGCCCTTGTGAGTCTTAATGCTTGTATTATGCAAAAGGAGACTGCGCGGCGTATATATGGATATTTGATCAGTAGTAAACTTTATCGCTGTATAATCCCATAACCCCTGAAAACACAGATGCGGATATCAGCGGCATACTCTTAAAATAATTCCGCATTAGCTTTGCTAACAAACCTGGGGCAAAGAAAAAGGCCCCGGAGGGCCTGTCTCGTTAAGGTGTTTTCTGCCTCGGCTTTTTTGTGTTCTGGATTATTTCGGCAGTGTCACCGAAGACCGTCTTGTCGCTTCGAAGTAGTACGTTTCTATTTAGCAATTCAGCCAGACGAATATCTGCTTCCACGACTCCTCTGCCGTACGCGCCGGACTCATTGATCATATATGCCATTGTTGGTGATATCGGGAAGTAAAAATCTATATCTTCTGGAGGTAATTCGCTTGGTGGACAGTCAACTACACTAGGATGAACATTGATGACAGGGTTGTCGCTTGTTAAGAAAGGGACTTCGGTATTATTCGTCAGCCAAACGACGTTTTTGTGGTTGTAAGATAGATCTATGTTGTATCCGACATTGACACCAAATATTACGCTCAAGAACCACCAGTTTTTGTTAGCTAATTCGTAGTGCTCTTCACCACTTAATCTCATGGCTTCAACGAACGTCTCTCTAAAAAACCGGGTTCGAGAAAACTGGTGCCCAATGTAGCTGTGGAGATTATATCTATTTGCTGCAACGTTCAGCATGGAAAGCTTTCCCGCCCTGAGTGCGTCTAGCACTTGCTTAACATCACCCTCAATGGTCGTATGAATGTTTTCCAGTGTATTTGAAAGGAGAAGCTCACGTTTACGAGCGTTTCCATGCCCATTTAAGGCGCGAATTGAATGTGAGAGGCGAATCATATCTGCAAGAAATACCTTGTGAACTTCCTGAAGTTCAACGCAGGCCTTGCTTATCCATCGCTGAATAAACAGAATGTCGGCACTATTCAGTTCACTGATTTTGTAGAAGTCGACCTCGCAGGCAAGTCCTTTAACCGGGTAGGAACTGATGCCCTTTCTTGTTCTGCGAAAAATCTCAATATTATTTTTAGACCAGCCTTTAAGGTAATGAGCCCAAATATAGTGGTTGTTGCGCTTAATCATTTCGCTTTTCAGCACTTAGCTCACCTTCCTTGTGCAGGCATATCAGAAAAATAGATATAAACGGTATTACTAAGCGCCTGAGCATCCAGGAGCGCCCTGTGTCCTTTCCTTATCGGCAGCCGACCCGATATTTCGCTGGCAACCTCGCGACCCACGAATGACTCAATGGGTTTGACTTCAAACGTTGGATCGATGCATGCCGCCTCGTACAGCACGTCAAGCCAGTAACAATCTGCGGGGTTATCGGAGCATAGGATTTTGCCGTCAAAGAGCTCGTTCATTCTCTGGGCCACCTGGATAGCCGGGGTGCCTTCATTCACCAGCTGCTCACGGGTGATCTGATGCATGTCTTGGGCGTCGTAGCTCCAGTGATCCCAGTAATCCGCTGGCTTGATCAGCGCATGGTACTCACCACCTGGGTACACCACGGCGACCTCGATTGGGTAGCTGTCCGGAGCGATACCTGAAGCCTCAAAGTCGATGAAATGTGTTGGCTTCATGCCGGTCGTCCATGCCAAAAGGACATCTTCTCTGTGGCCAGGTTTGGAGTCAAACCGCGTTGCCTGGGCGTGGGTGCGGTGGTAGGTTGCCGGAATGAACCAGCCACTGTTCGACCTCGACCTGCAACGCGTTACCCGTGAGCACTACATCACCGGTAAAGCTGCGATCAACTTCCCATTTCCGGGCGTGACCACTGGTGGGTGGCATGTACTGGCTTACTGGGATCGTGAGTCAGGGGTGTGCAACGTGTCGCTCGCGGGAATTCATTTTCCAGACACGACGGCGTTCTTTGGTGACGCAGGGATCTTGGATTCAACCCAACTGCTAGCTGAGCGCGGGTGGCATGCTGACGGCAAGATGGTCTGGATGGCTGATCACTTCAGGGCTGCGGCAGATATGGTCATCAGGTGGGCTCTCAGCGACTCTGAGCACTGCAATGTCGAGATAGATGAGTGGTTTCCTTCTGGCGAGGATCGGCAGCGCTTCCTTGAGCTGCTGGCAGTTGGCAGTTCTGGGCTTCGTGAGGTCGGAAAACTTGATCGTGCTGAGCGATGGCTTTCGACTCAGAGCTAATCAAGACCCAGCTGCGTCTCTGGCATCAATTCTGTCGAGCGAATGTACGTAATCGACCGGGATCTCGTAATCCGCATCGAGTGGTAGCTCGCGCTCAGACAGCAGCACCAACGGCAGGCGTTCAGTCCAGGGGCTCGCTAGTGCGCTCTGCAAGGCTTTGTCGTCAAACCTTGTGATCGACATGCCTGCTAGCTGGTATGCGTTGTAGCCACGGCTCATCGCGTATTCGAGCTGCGTCTGAAACGAAAAGCGACCACCCGTGGACTCATTGCCTGCGCTCATCAGGATGACCCGGTGGTGGTGCAGGATGTGTTCGAGCATGCGGAGCTTGATGTCGGGTAAGGCCTGGCGGTGGTCTGGAGCAAGTGGGAGCACAGGTGCAACTGGGTAGACAATGCCGGTGCCCGGCAGGTTGTGGATCGAGCAGTGGTAGACGACGTTTTGCGTAGAGTCGTGCCTGAGGGTGAGATCGTCGCCGTCCTGGCGTTCCGACCGGCTTAGCGTGTAGTCCGGGGGAATGATCTCAGCGATGTGGCGTTCCGTTTTCGTATTCAATTTGGGTTCGCACGATCAATGACTCGAATTCCTGGAGTATCTCATCCCGGACAGTTTGATCAACCTTTCCAGTCGAGTGACTCAATTTCAATGGCCTTGACCAGCTCAGTGTTTCTCCGAACATTGCGTCGAGTTTGAGCGTGGGTGGTTTCGGTTTTACAAGGTCAGCTGGTGGCGGGGTGTAATTCACAACTGGGTTACCTGAGCCGAAAAACAACTCGTAATTAGAGTGTTGCCAGGTAGCGCCGTACTCTGGGGACGCTGGATCCCAGCTCGTGCAGCTAATAGTAAAATTAAACCAAGAATCAAAAAAGCCCCTGATGTCAGCCCGGCTTTTATTCCAGGCTGAAAATACCTGTTCGGTGATTTCCTCATTATTGGATGTACGAATTGCTACGAACCGTTGTTTCAAGCCGGATACACTGCCGTCAGGTCTATCCGAGCGATGTGGAGCGCGTGGAACGATGAGAACATCTTCATTGAGCAGAAAGCTTTGTTTTAGCATTGCAATATCCCGTTGTTGTTCTTGTGATGATTCATTTTGACAGTGAGCTATCGCTGACTCAATAGAATAGTTCGGAATAAAAATTTGATTTAACACTTGCTCCATCAATACAATACAAATATTAGAAGAAGAGCTAGAGCTCTCAGGTATTAAAATGCAGACAATCCGCATCAAAGCACTGACCCCGCAAACCGAAGATATCTGTGCGATTCGCCTTGTCGGCGGTTTCGACTCCGAAAGAAATCACTATCCCGCTCTCGACCTGCTTCGGTTTGAGAAAAAACGACAACTTGAGTTGATTGCCGATTACGCTGAGGTCGGGTGTGCACTGTCTCTCAGGACTATTGAGAACTTTATTATCGGCGAGCTGGTTCGGGCAGATGATCTCGTGTTTGATGGTGTCAGGTATGTTTTCAACGTACAAAGTTTTTCTGAACCAAGTAGTTTGGAGTATCTCGTCTGGGAAGTCCTAGCACAGATCATCGAAGAATAATAAGAGGAGAGCGACGATGACCAAATTTGTAGAACAGTTCGACATGTACATGAAAGCGCATGAAGCCTTCAAGGCAGGAAAGAATACTGAAGGCTTGAGTGCAACACTCTTCCTGCTCGCCAATGGAATCGTTAAGCCCAATGCCAGGGAGTTGTACGAGCTCTGGGAATCCTCGGTTTATGGGGGGCGTGGCTCAGATGAACTGTTTCTCACAATTCTCGACCTTGGATTGATTCCCGACATTCTCAAAGATGCTAAAGCTGGTAGCTTCGACATTCTCAGCGAGTTCGTCGAAAGAGTTCAGAGTCTCGATCAAGATACGAAATATGCGATTCTGAAAGCTGTTTAAGATAGTCAAGGATTATTTTGCACTAAATCCCCCAAGTCATTTTTTATGATATTATGTGTTCACAACATATAAAAACAATAAATGATCCTCGGGGGATTAAGAATGTTGAAGCAGCACAATAGTCTCGTTGTTTTCAAGGCGTATGGCGAAGAAGATGGCGGAACACAAGAGCCAGGGGCTCAACCTGAAGTAGATCTTTCCAATCCTGCAATCCAAGCACTCTTGAAAGCAGAGCGTGACCGCCACGCACAAGAGATGACTGGGCTAAAAAACAAGAACTCTGAAATTCTTGGAGAGCTCAAGTCCGATAGGGATAAGCGAAAGGCCTTCGAATCTCAAATTCAAGACAAAGAAGATCTTGAAGCATACAAGGCTGGAAAGCTCGACATTACCGCATTCTCTGATAAGCGCGTGAATGCTGCCACAGAGTCTTACAAACAGATTCTCGGTGAGAAAGACACTAGCATTCAGGATCTGGAAAAGAAACTTCAGGAATCTGATATGCGCATCAAGCGCATGCACGTCAGCCAGACTATCGGACATCTCGTACTTGCAAACGAGTTTGTACACAAAGAAGCTGCTGAGGATATCTCTGAGTTCGCCCTGCGCGAAGGTGAGATTGATGCCAATGGCAATTTGGTGTTCCGAGATGAATACGGCAATGTGAAGCTTGGTCGTGATGGTAAGCCACTCCAGGGTAAAGAATGGCTGGATGGTTTGCTGAGCCGTAAGAAGTACCTGGCAAAAGAACTTCCTGGTTCAGGTGGCAAACAGGGTACTGGTGGCTCCTCTAAGTCGGTGACTCAGAAAGAGTGGTTACAGATGATTATGAGTTCTGACAAAGCCCAGGAAAAAGAGCTAATCGCAAAGCGTGCAAAAGGCGAGATCACCATTCAACGTTAATGGTCTAGTAGTAAAGCTTGAGCTGCGACTTGCAGCTCCACCACTATCTTTGTGGCCTTAAAACAAACCAAAAATAATAATAAGAAAGGTTTAATCATGAATCAAAGCAATAATTTGGTGGTTCTGCGCGCCTATGGCAACGAATTCGAAGCGCTTCAGTCAGAAGTAATTCTTACGACTGCCTTGAAGGAACTGGTGAGTCAGTTGACTATGCCGGGCTTGATTACTGTCGATACCCAGGATGAGTCTAAAAAGAAAGGCGATACTGTACAGGTTCAATGCCCTGTTGTGTTCAAAGAGGCACTGGAACACGGCGAAAGCTCGATTGCCACCGACATCGTGGAACAGGTAGTTGATGTGAAACTCAACCGCCAACCTTATGTCGAGTTCAAAATGTCAGATCGCGAATACAATTCGATGATTCAAGGCACCATCCCTAAGGCACTTCAGGGTGCACTTAACATCCTGGCATACACCATCAACTCTGCCTGTATCGATATGTACAAAGAAGTGCCGTACTTCTCTGGCGATCTGACATCCAAGAACGAAAGAACCCGTTTCGACCTGATTAAGGGTAAAACTGGCATGGATCTTCTTAATGCCTTTGGTACTCGAAACTTTGTGGTAACTAGCGAAACCTCGGCTGACTTCCTTAAAGACTTTACCAGCGGTAACGACCAGGTTGCTGAGCGCGACGGCATCATCGGTCGCAGGCTTGGGTTCAATATCTACGAAGAAAACCAGGCTGTGAGCCACGTAGCAGGTACTGCCTCTACTGACGCAGGCATCAAGACTACTGGGATCACTGCCGCAGGTTCGTTCATGCTCTCCGTGTCCGGCGCTACTGCAGGCGCAACCTTCAAGCACGGTGATGTCATCACAATCGCTGGTGTGAAGGGCTCCTTCTCAGTCGCGAGCGACGTGATCGCGGTAGGTGGATCTGCTGTTCTGACCCTTACCAGCGCTGTTGATGTAGATGTGCTTGCTGATTCTGCTGTCACCGTAACTGGCGACCACCGTGTGGATATCGCATTCCTGCCGGAAGCTTTCATGATCGTCTTCCGTCAGCTCGAAACCCCTACCAACAGCGGCAGCACAACCATCAGCTCCCTGACCGATCCGAATACCGGGATTACTCTGCGCTTGCTGAGCTGGTACGAGCCTAAAACAGAATCGACCCACTGGAAGCTCGAAACCCTGTTTGGAGTTAAGGCTATCGCTCCTGACCGCGCTATTCGCGTAGGCGGCCACTGATACACCGGGCTCTCCGGAGCCCACTCGCAACACCCAAAGCCCTCGTTTGCTGCGCACCAGCTGCGGGGGCTTTCACATTTCAGGAGCAATTCATGAGCGAAGTAACCGCAACAATCGAACGAAATGGCGCAGTCCTGCCAATCGTCACCCCAGGCATCTCTCGCGGCAAAGTAGGTCTGACCCAAGGCAACGCATTCACGAGCCAGGTTATTCAGGGCCAGGCTATCTACGTCTTCTGTAAGTCGTTAATCCACCTTGCTGAAGGCACCTCCGTCACTGACGCAGACGCACCTATCGATGCACGCGGCGGCGTGTATTTGAATGCAAACAGGGGCAAGCAGATAAGCATCAGGTTGCTGGCTGGTGAGGATGCCGCGACCGTCTGGATTCACGAGGTTCGCTGATGAATATCCTCGGTCGCAATCTTCTATCGTTGACTGTGTATCACCTACGTCGGGTTGTGCACCTGGTGATCGGCTCGCCAGTGATTGATGGAGTCTCGGTGAATCCTGATGGGTCGGTGACTGTTGGTGGTAGTGGTGGCACGCCTGGGCAAACCATTGTCATCACGTTCCCTGACGGTTCTGTTGGCACTGGTGTAGTCGGTAATGGGGGTGGCTGGACTGTGACGTCGCCGGATGCTGTTACGCCTGTGCCGGGTGGGCCGGATCTTGTTGTCGATCAGGTTCCTACACCTGTTGCACCTACTACCCCAGAGCCTGGTGAAGTGAAGCCGGGCGAAGGTGGTGGGACTGTTGTTGGAGGTGGTGGTGCTAATCCTGGGGATGACGTCGAAGTAACTCTCCCTGGCGGTGAAACGGGCTCTGGAGAAGCCGGTGATGATGGGGATTGGGAGGTCGAGTTTCCGGATGTTCCGCACGATCCTGATGTCGGCCCGGGCGATGTCGGTGTGATCACTAATCCTAAGCATGGTGAGCCTGTTGTCGGAGATATCACGCCGAATGAGGATGGCACCATTACTGTCGGTGGCGGCGGTGCGAATCCTGGCGATCAGATAACTGTGACCTTCCCTGATGGCACTACAGGCACCGGAACTGCAGACGACAACGGTGACTGGAATGTCGTCTCGCCTGGTGCGCAAGATCCTGCAATCAAGCCTGGCGATGTTGTCGTTGTAGCGAAGCCTGATCCGATGGCGGGCTCGGTATCGGCTCCAGATGCAATCTACGCTGACATTGCAGGCATTGAGTTCGTGGAAGTCGCAGATGATGGCAGCTATATCGCCTGGGAGCATTTCGTTGAGCAACTGAAGCGGATAACCGGCATCAACACGGCAGCTTCTAGGTCGATCACATTCGGTGGTGTGTACGGGCTGCCAAAACGAATCCTGAAATCCGGCAGCACGGTAATCGCGGCATTCGACAGTCAGTACGTGATCTTCGATAGTGAAAATGAGCTAACGCAAGGCACTGCACGGGTTATCGAAAAGAACTACATCTCAGACCGCGCTTGTGACGCCTTCAAGACTGAACATGCGGCTTACTACTTCCGAAACGACAGTGGTCTCGACCGGCTTACCAGGCTTGATGGAACCGACACATCGATTGCTCTCGACATCGCCGGAACGTTCGGAGATTTGAAGCTACCGGCAATGGCGAGCCTGGGAGATGAGGACTGGCTGGTAAATACAGACTTCACCATCTCTTACCTGATCGATCCATTGACCCTCGCTGTCAGGCCCGGCCCAGTGTTCAACGACGTAAGCCTGCAGATCGAAGGCGCTGGGTGTGAGATTGCATCGTCCGCTGGACGTGTGTTTGCAAGTGCCAAACGTGTCAGCAATCAGAGCTCTGCAGTCTTCGAGCTCAGCGAAAACGGCCACAACGTGATCAGTGAAAACGGCGGCAAGGTCGTCGTTGGCGACACCCTCTTGCACATCATGAGTGGTTCAGGCCTGCGAGTGATCGACCTGTCCACCAACAGCGTGCAGACCGCGACTCTCGATAGCGCCTTGGCAAACGGATACTCACGCGGAGATTTCGCAGTCTTCGTCAACGGCGACGTATCTCTGACAGTTACTTACGACGCGGGAAAAACATTCAGCAAGATTTTCCCTGTCGATGGTGATTCAAGCTTGAGGTGGATCGATGTGGAAGATCTATCTCTTGTGGTTACGAGAAACTTTCGAGACTTCGACCTGCTCGAATATCAACTCATCGAAGAGTGATACAATATCAAAATAATAAGATTTGCATTCAAAGCAAACAGGATTTCGAATGACAACTAATAAAAAGCGTCCAAGTGACCTTGCAACTGCCTGGGATAAAAACCTAGATGCTGTGTTTCATGTCCATAGGCCCGGCAACTCACAAAAAGCTACTGTTCGCCAGATGGTTGATGCAGTAGTTGCGGCTATTCCTACACCTGAGCCGGGAGAAGAAACATCTGTGTCCGGGATTGAAACTGGCACAATTGTGATGCTTCCGGAGGGCTCATACACTGACTACTTCGAGTGCGACGGAAGTATCAGGGAGAGTGCTTTGGCTTCTGAACTTGCTGGCATAATCAATGGTGGTGCGCCAAAGTATCAAAGCATTCTGTCCAGTAGCGTTGCCCGAAAGTCACTCACAACTGGTGAGGTTTTGGATGCAGTCTATTTCAAGGGTCTGCTATTCACAGTCAATAGCGTCACGCCATTTATTACCGCTTACGATTCGAACTTCAACCTAGTTTACTCAAATGCTTCGGCGCTGGGTCATAAGCGTTTGGTGGTTACGGACAACGCTCTGTACTTTCTCAATGGCAGCTACAACATTTACTGCGTCCAGGTGAACGGCTCTACAGTCACTGCTGCTTATGCCGGTGAGTCTTCCCAATCTACGGGCGGCGGCTTTAGCGCAGTCAGCGTGTCGGCTGATGAAGATCTATTTTGCTGGATTTCCCTGCGTCGACTGTACAACCCCAAAACCAATTCAAAGCGGAACCTGGGTGGTGTGTTTTCGATTGGCGGGCTCGATCAGGGCAGCACAGTCGTGAAGACGGAAGGAGGTCGCATTTTCTTCGTCGGTACGTATGGGGCTTCAGCGCCGGGTCTGTATGAGCTGAGCCTGGATCTTGCCGTTCCGACTGTTTCGTCTGCCAGGCTTGTTCAGTCGATTTATCCGGCCGCGGACACCGTCAAATGTGCGGGTGATTTCGTTTATTTCGGCGTTGCCGGCATACAGTACAAGCTCAACGCAAGGACGGATCGAGTTACTTCAGTAACTTCGCCGTATTTTGTCAACGCAACTGCTGTCACTCACAGCATCGCTTGTCACAACAATTTCCTATTTGTAAACGGTTTACGGGCTACAGCGAATAACTTCGGGTACGTCTCATTCGACTACGGAAATACTTTCACCAAGCTGCCTGCGTACAACACGAAACTGGCTGGAATGCTGATCGATCCAGTCGCTCACAAAGCCCTGTATTTCGGTGACACCGGCACCGTGGGCTCTGCAGACGGCTCAGCGGGCAACGTGGAAATCCATCAGCTCACTCTGCTCGATAACAACTATTTCAAATTGCCTGTCGTGACAGGAGCATGTGAGGGGTATCGGTTCTATGTCAAAAAATAAACTGCATTTCGACGATGCCGGGTATGTGTACGGGTATGGCGACCTACCGGGCACACAGTTCGTTGAGGTCGATAATTTTGAAGAAGCGCTTCAGGCGTTCTCAAGCCGGAAGTCCCTGAGGATCGTTGATGGCGAGCTGATGATCGAGGTCTCTCGGGAAGAAAAGATGAAGGAAGTCCTGAGGGCCCGTGATGAGCTTCTGGCTGAGTCTGATTTGCTGCGCGTTAGGCTGCTAGACGCTGAGGATATTTCGGGAGCCATCGACACTGCCTCAAGGCAAAGACTGGCCGCGTACAGGCAAGCCCTGAGGGACGTAACCCTGCAAGACCCATTTGCCGTCAACTGGCCAACTTTGGAGATAAACGATGAGTAAAAATAGTTTATGGCTAGAGCTTGATGGGGATCGAGTGCTGGTGGATGCTGGTAGTGCTGCTGAGGGATATTGGCGAGGGCTGGGGTATTGCGAGCCTGGATCTGTTGCGCCTGATCAACCTGAGGCTCCTGTTGAGAAGCCTATGCGGAAGGTTCGGGCTAAAAAGATTGCTGAAGTTTCAGAGTCCTAAATCCTCTTCTAGCTTCATACCGCGCATTTGTCTCTCGTCTGCAAAGATTTCCAGGGCCTTTTGTTTGACCGCTTCAGCAATATCAACTATTGGTTGGCCATTGGAAATTGCTTCACGCTGATATTCAGTAGCACGCTCTATCACACGGTTATAGTTGTACTCGCCGTATTTCTTTAGTGCGACGTGGAATGAGTTGTCCGGATTAAAGTCTTCTAGTGCTTTTGCAACTGCGGATTTGACGCTCATAAACACTTGTCCGGTTAAAGTGATACAATAAATAATAGACTCACATAATAATAAGAAGAAAGTCTAATGTCAATTATTCATGACGTGGCCGCCGAAGCTACGAAGGCCACGCCGCATGTAACGGTGTCTGGTTTAATTTTGTGGGGATTCACATTAAGTGACGCAGTGTTGGCACTTACCCTTGTATCTGCCGTTCTTCACATCTTTTTCGGTATCAGAAAAAACGTTCGGGATGAGGAGTTTCATAAAGCAAGAATGAAAGAGGCCTCCGATGACGAATAAGAGCGTCCTTGCAGCCACTTTTACGGCAACGCTAGCATTAGCTGGTGCCCTCGCGACAACCCATGAGGGGCTTGAAAATAAAACCTACCTTGACCCTGTTGGAATTCCGACGAACTGTTACGGGCATACTGCAACAGCCAAGATTGGCCAGGTCAAAACCACAGCTGAATGTAAAAGGCTGCTAAATGAAGATTTACTAATTGCTATTGCTGACGTCGAAAGCAGAGTTAAGGTTGAACTTACTATTGAACGCCGGGCTGCACTCGTTGATTTTGTTTACAACGTCGGCGGCACGAAGTTCGGCAGTTCCACTTTGCTCAAGAAATTGAATGCAGGGGATGCTCGCGGTGCTTGCGCCGAGCTTAGTCGCTGGGTGTACGCAGGTGGTGTGAAGCTTAGAGGCCTCGTGACTAGGCGTGCTGAAGAGCGAGAGCTGTGCGAGGTCGGACTATGAATAAGTACCTGATATTCGCCGCATTCGCCTTGGCGGCTCTTATTGTTTTGCTCGCTATGAAGCATGAGCGTGATCAGTTGGTGAGCGACCTAGCTGCCTCCTCTGCGGAGGTTGTACAGCTCAAAGCGCAGGCAGAGTCAGCACGATTGGCCGTACTCGCACGGGACGACCTGGACAAGAAGAATTTCGAGGAAATGACGAATGCAAAGAATGAAATCGAGAGTCTGCGTGATCAGCTTGTTGTTGGTACTAAGCGCGTGCTCGTCCGTGCAACCTGTACAGCAGTGCCAGCCGCTGCCAGCCCCACCAGCGTGGATGATGCAAGAAACCCCGAGATTACAGCCGCTGCTCGACAAGATTATCTACGTCTCAGAGAGCAAATAGTCACGACCGAAGCTCAGCTGCAGGGACTTCAGGACTACATCCGACAGGTTGTTCGGGGGCCCAAACAATGACAGCCCTTGCGAACAAAACGATTAAGCATCAGATCGCAATGCGCGGCCAGTTCACCCGGATCGCCAAGCAAGCTGCGCTGCACCTCCAGGCGCTGAAGGCGTCAGTGAAAGCTGAGTTTGACGAGGCGATGAAAGCCCGTAACTGGAACGCCGTTGCACGCTTGCGAAAGACGTTCGTGACAATCGACAAGCTCATCGCGGATGAGTACGAGCTGATGTCCGGAACGCTCAAAACGGAGCTCAGCGACCTGTTCGCCTATGAGTCGGAATTCACGAGCAGGCTTCTTGGCTTCGACTTCAGCAACAACCTAGTCACTGAAAAGCTGGTTGAGTCGATTGTCAGCAACGATCCATTTGACGGCAAAATCTTGGGCGAGTGGCTCGATGAGCAGCGGCTTGCTACGCAGATCAAAGTGAAGCAGACCATTCGCCTGGGTGTGTTGAATGGCCTGTCAAACTCGAAGATCGTTGATGCGCTGTATGAAGAGCCGGGGAATCCGTTTCAGGGTGCTAAGCGCAACGCTGAAATTATGGTTCGGACTGCGTCTGCACATGTTACTTCGCAAGCTTCGCTGAAAACTTTTGAGCGGGTTGGTTTCGGGTCGTATCAGCTCAGTGCTGTGCTGGACTCACGCACCACGCCTGTGTGTAGGGCCTTGGACGGAAAGATCTACAAGACGTCGGACAAGGGCCGCAAGGTGCCTCCGTTTCACCCAGGCTGCAGGACTGTGATGATCGCCGTCAGTGACGACGAACGACCATTTACTGACGGGTATGAGGATTGGCTTGGTAAGCAGAGTGCCGGCGAGCAGGAGTCCATCCTTGGCTCAGCAAGGTACAGGCTGTGGAAGTCAGGTCAGCCACTAGAAAGCTTTGTTGATCTCGACACCCATCATGTGATCCCCCTTGATCAGCTGAGATCAAAAGAAGTTTTTCTTAATCAAGGATGACTCGTATCAACTGCCCGCTGCCGCCCCCACTACTGTCTCTTTATTTAAGAAAAAGAAAAGAAAGCGATAGGTAGATGGGGTAGATCAACAACCGCCAAGGGGCGGAGACAACAACAACTTTGGCTAAGAGAAACGCTTTTATGACTTACGCAAGCTATCAAGATTTTCGAGATGAGTTCGGAGACGATGACCTACCCGATGATGCAGAGATCAGGGTAATCAGAGCCATCGAACGCGCATCTCGTCTTGCTGACACGTACATCCGCTCAAATGGCATAGCAGTACCCCTGGTCGACCCAGTAGCTATCGCAGACGTTCGCGGGTCGGTATTGGACATAGCCAGGTACAACGCATGGCCAGACACTGACAACGAGAACCTGCGTAAGCGCTACGAAGACGCCCTGGGCTTCCTAGAGGGCATCGCCACCGGCAAGATCCACCTGATCGCCGAAGGCAAAACAACGACCGGCTCAAAGCTCACTAATATCCGTCTTTTCCGAGCCTGACTATGATCCCCATCATCAGGGCCTTAGCAGCATCATCGACCGGAGACAGGTCTGTAGAGCTGGTAGCAGATACCAAGCAGCTCCAAGCCCTCGCGCAAAAGGTCAAGAAGCTCGGCCCGAACAACCAGCACATCCGAGCAGGTTTGCAGGAAGTCGCTGCGATTTGGGAAAACCGAATCAAGTCGAACTTTAGAAAGTCGCAAGATCCATACGGCAATCAGTGGGCAGATCTGAAACATCGCAAGGGGCAACCTCTTATTGATACCGGGATGCTACGCAATAGTATTTTCGGCGAAGCCCGTGGACTCAGTGTTGTGCTCGGCTCCCCACTGGAATATGCAGATGCACATCAGGATGGAATAAATGTCACCAAGCGTATGTTTCTTCCAAGCCAAGAAAAAGGCCTGCCGGAAACTTGGAAAAATGAATATGTTAAAATAATGATAAAACACATAGAGCAATCACTCGTATGAATATCACTGACAACATGGAGCTTGTTAAGCAACAACTTGAGAAACTGCCATGCCGCCCAACCGTAAAATTCTTTTCAGGCCAGCTCCAGGTAGAAGATCTCAAAGATCTAAAAATGGATGGAATACGACCGTATATCCTGCTGTCGTGTGTTGGCGGTAAGTTTCCCGAACGTAAAGACAGGTTCAGGCTAGAAGCAGATGTGCTGTTCGGCGCATGGGTAATTGGCAAGGTAGATAAAGATTCAATCGGTATGTCGAGCATTGCAGCAAACACGGCATGCGAAATCGCTAGGTCTATTGAGAACTTCAGCGGCGACATTAACAAAAACACCAAAATTCCAGCCCTTGATTCAATCAACGAGTCATTCAATGGCCAGAAGGACAAGACTAACTATAGCGCCTGGTCAGTAATTTGGGCCCAAAGAATCGTGTTAGAATAGACACAATAACACCATAACAATAATAACAAAGGTGCAAATATATGTATGCAGGTCTAAATACCACGGTCGAAACCGTAGGGTATATCGGTAATGGTGCTGTTATGGCATCCAACGTAAACAAGTCTAACGGAAAACCTACTGGTGGTTACTGGAACCTCGGTATGATCAGTTCTGCGGTAATGGCTATCTCTACAGATTTCGTGGAGATGCAGGACACAATGTCCGGAACGATGGGTGTTGCCAAGCGGCAGAAAACGAAAACCACTGTTGAGGTTACGCTTAACCTGAAGAGCGTAAGTGCGGAGAACGTCGCGCTTGGAGCGTACTCGCAAATCGTCAAGGACGCAGCTGAGTCCAATAGGAAATTTAAGGATATCGCATACAAAGGGAAGGCAATTGTCCCTGACGGTATCATCGCGTCTGTTGAAAGCATCAAGGATGTAGCGAGCTCCGAAATCTTAGCTGAGGGAACTGATTATCTGGTCAGCAACGGCCATATCTTCTTCCCTGAGGACGGCGCGGTAGAAGACGGCCTTGAGGTAGAAGTTAACTATTCGACCGTCAGCACTAAACGTCTTGAAGCACTTATTAACTCTGATCTCAATCTCTGCCTGGTGTTTGACGGATTCAACGTTGGAAAAGGAAAGTCTCCGGTCAAGGTGACAATGTATAACGTCTCGATCAGTCCAATGAGCCAGCGTCAACTCATCAGCACGGAGTACGGAGACCTTGAACTGAAAGGCACCATTCAACTTGCCTCGTATGTCACTGGGTCGGATCTTTCGAAGTATTACAAAGAAGAGCATGCTGAGTAAAAGCATCAGAATACAGGGGCCAGCAGGCCCCTTATTTCATGGATGATGGACACAGTTTTGATTTGGTTGGATAAGTAACTGCCAGAGTGGAAGCCTCTGTCCTTTATACCCGTCAGGGATGAAAACCTTGAATATCTCAGGATCAACCTTTACATCTAGCGCGATTACCCGATTTTCATATACGGTAAGTTCGTTATATGCGCTGCTTACCATTGAGCTCAGCTCTCCAACCAAAGCAAAACCCTGATCCTCATCCCATCCGCACTCTGGGTAGAACTCATATCTAATGGAGAGAAGCCTTTTATCTTCAGTTATTGCGGTTGGCAAATCCGTAGTCCATCGACCGAATCTTATTAGATAAAAAGCGATTCGCATCTCAAGGTCATCAGTGATTTCCTTGTTGGCACAGTAAATCTTAACATCTCCTACAGTGAAGCTCGCCTGGTCATCGTCGGTTACGAAAGCTTCTTTCGACGTGCTAGAAATGAGTTCAAAACTAAGGTTGGGTATAGTGCCAATCATCCGGTCGCCCAACTCAATCATCTCGCTTCTAGGAAAAGCCTCAATGAAGGTTGTATAGAACTTATTTCCTTTTTGAGATAGGGACTCTTTAGATAGCAATACCCATCTGTTCATTCGGGAGAAGTAGATCGCAATCTTCAGAGATGCGCCGTGCATGTCGGCATAATTCTCTAGGCGCTCCATGTAATCTTTTTTCAATATGAATTTATAATTTGGGTCTGAGTCATGGCAGTTTTTAACTTCAACCATGAATCTTCTGCCATCTTTCAAAATTAGAGAATAGTCAGGCGCTTGTAGATTTTTACCGTCAGAGAACATAGCACCGCTATCTTCTTGCTTTATGAATTTGCACCGATCCAGAGCGCCTGCAACATGTGCGAATAAGGCCTCGACGCGTTTTCCATGCAAAATGTTAGGGTTTTGAACAGATGTTTTTAGAGACGCACCGACCTTCTCAAGAAAATCCTTATGGTCTGTTTCAGCTTCAATCTTATAGTCGAGGTCACGACTGATTGCGGTATAAAGCTCAACCGGGTCAAATCTAAGTGGATTTCTTGGTAGTCGTTTCATGCTATTCCTTCGCGTTGTAGATCCAGCGTTGTCCATCATGGCCGAAGGACAGCATCTCACCGTTTATTATTGGGTTAGTAACGTCAAAAGACCGGAATGAACGCATCGCAGCCGAGTCGATTTTCTCCTGAGGCTCGACTATAAGCCACCTCACGGCTTGCATGAATTGCCCGTGACCAAAAATCACGACAGTGCCGGTCAAATTGTGCAGACGGCTCAGGACAGATCTAGCCCTCCTGATCAGGTGACTGAAGGACTCTGTACCAGGCCAATCCTCGAAGTCCGGGTCAGCCGAACCCCAGTAGGCATCTACCCAAGGCTTCCGCTCAGCAGTAGTCGTGTTGGCACACCTGGCCGGTGATAGGTATGTAAACTCTTCTACTGGCCAAATCTCTACAGGACACCCTGGAAACTTCTGGATTGTCGGCTGCGCCGTGTCCATCGCACGCTCGAAAGGAGACGTCACTATCAGACTCGGAGCCTGGTCGAATGACTCTGCGACAGCCCGCGCCTGCGCCCAGCCCAGGTCAGTCAGCGGGATAAGCGCAGGGTCTGACGAAGCATTACCAGCATTCGCAGCACTCTCACCATGTCGAATAAACCTGACTGTCAGCATGCGACCGGCTCCAGATCGCCCTTGACGGCACTCTCGGCAATTTTGAATAGCTGGTCAGTCAGCCGATGCACATGATCAGCACCCACCTGCTGCAGCATATTCTCCATCGCTTCCTTCACTTCTGCATCGTCACGCTTATGTTCCAGGATGAAGGAAATGCAGTTAAATACGCAGTCAAGGACATCAAACCGATAACCATCCTGCGATTCAGAATCCAGCAAGTAATCCAGTGCAATTTCCAACGGCATGTCATACCCGCTAACTTGCAGTACAGCCACACTTTGACGGCAAACATAATCATCACGTTCAGCAAGCGTCAATTCTGAAATTTTCTGCATCATGGCCTCATGCCTTTTGAGCTCGAAGCATTCTTGACCGTCGGCCCATCTGTGTCAATTGAAATGATATGATGAGTATATAAAAATAATAATAAGAAAGGCCTTCAAATGTCTCTGCTCGACCTTGTTATTCCCTGCAAGAAAGTAATTATTACTCAGGCCATTGGTAAAGAGCCTGAGAAGTCACTCGATGTATACGGGCTAACTACTGAGGACTTTGTGCGTCTTGCTGAAGAACACTCCAAAATCCTTGCTGCTATTTTTTTCCATGATGCAAAAGAGGGAAATAAAGCCAGCGATAGCTCCAAAATCATACTCCTCCAGTTTCCAGCTTTTGGCGCATCCTGCATCGCTCTGGGCTGCAAACAACCAGAAGCTGCTGACCACATCCGAAACTTTCCGCTCATGACCCAAGTAGAGCTGCTTTCTACTGTATTGGCCCTCACGTTCCCGGAAGGTCTAAAAAAAAGTCTGGAAAAGCTCGCCCCGACAATCGCACTCCTGATCAAATCGTAGCGGATCACGAGCGAGAGCAAAAAAGAATTCGCGAACACGGGGAACCTAACCCAGTAGCAGATTACTTGGAGATCCTGGTTGCAAGCTGCGAATTCCTTGTTGGCTGTGGCCATAACTCAGTTAAGTTTAATCCTTACAGCTACTCGATAAAGAGACTATTCAAGCTGGTTGAGGTTCAGCGAGATCTCCGACGCTCGGAACTTGCGGGCGAGCTGTACGCCCAGCACCTGAGTCGCATCGCCTGTGTTTCTGGAGACGCCAAGCCTTTCAATGAGCTGATGACTAAAATAGCCGGAGAAGAATAATAATATGGCTAGCAGTGCAGTAATTAACCTAATCCTTAAAGCTAAGGATGAAGCGTCCGGAATACTTACGAGTGCAACGGCAAAGGTAACGGCCCTTGTTGGTGCCTTCGCGGGTGCTGTCGCAATTAAGGAAACTGTTCATCAACTGACAGAACTTGATGCTGCCGCCAAACGCCTTGGCATCTCGATGGAAGATCTGACAGCAGCTCAATACGCTGCCTTCAGCGGCGCAAACGTACAGCCTGATCAACTATTGGATGCCCTTGATGAGGTTCGGATCAAAGTCGAGGAGTTCAGCTCCATTGGCTCTGGCGGCGGCGTCGACTTCTTTGAGGTTATGAATGTTGATGTTGCCAAATTCAATAAGCTCAATCCCCTGGAGCAGTTGCAGAAGATCTCCGAAACCCTCAAGGGCATGTCGGACAACTCCGCATTTACTTTTCTCGACCAGATCGGCTCTGACGCCCTGCGAAATCTTCTGCCCGTTTTGAAGAATGGTGGAGAAGAGTTCAAGCGACTGATGGAGGAAGCCAAGCGTTTCAACCTGACGCTAAGTGACACCGAGACAATCGCTGTTAGTAAACTCGGGAAGTCGTTCGCTCAGCTTGAAAAAGTCGGCAGTACAGCTTTCAGTAAGATGCTTGCGGATCTGTCGCCACAAGTTACCGCTGTAGTACAGCTAGTTACTGAATCAATAGTAAACATGTCCAGCGACGTCGAAGCTCCAGTGAAGAGCATCGGCGATAAATTTACGGATATGTTTGCGGGCATTCTGGGTGGCCTGGTATTCGCAGGGAAGATAAAGGACACGTTCGACGTCGTATTTAGTTTCCTTGGCGAAGGCGTGCTGTTTACTGCTGAACTGTTCTTGCGTGGACTGGACGCCATTGATGCGGGCTTCGTCAAAACTGCGAACGGGATGGCAAACGTCTTCAGATCTGCGTTTGCTACAACGATTGGATATTTCAACTCCACGTTTGTCCAGCAGATCCAGAATTTCGCTGACGCCCTCGATTTAACTGGGGCTTCAGAGAAGATCAAGAAGTTTCAGAAAGGCGTAACTGCTCTTCAGAGCTCGTACAAAAAGCCAATTGAAGTAGCTAAGAAAAGCGACATTGATCAATCCATTAAGGGTGTCCAGGAACTTCGCCAGAAACTACACGAGGTTGGACAGGAGAACTTCCGCGTTCTGAATAGCGATGAAGACCAGAAAGCTGCCGACGACTTCCTTAATAAATACAAGATCCAAACAATCAAGAATGAGGATGATCTTCAGAAAGAGTTGGCAGCAAGAAAGGATAAATCCAACCAAGCAAATATCGCAAAGCTCCAGACCAAGAATGCCGCCGCTTCCGCCCAAATCGCAGCCACCCAAGCGCAGCTGCAGGCCGATCTCGCCAAGAAAGAGATCGACATCACCATCTCGAAGATCGACACGAAAAAGCAGATTGAGCTCTCCGGGCTCCAAGAACGTGCTCGCCTTGAAGGCCTGTCCGCAGTTCAGATCGCGGACGAAAAATTCCGTATCGAGATGGAAGCCGCAAGGAAGCTGAGCGAGCAGAAAAAGCGCTCTCTGGAAGTCGACATCAAGGCTCTTCAAGGCAGCCTTGCTGGTCAGCAAAAGCTCCTTGGCGCGACCCAAAACTTAAATGACCGTCCTGGCATCTTGGCCACCATCAACCAACTTGAGGCCGACATCACCTCCAAGCGAGCCGACCAGGCAACTATCGGCGCAGAGCTCGTTAATCAGTCGGCGCTACTGAAAGCCGACCGTGCCGCCCAGGTTGGTCAGATAAAAGAGCAGTTAGCTCAGATCAAGGCCGACGCGCAGATCGAGCTGCTGGCCATTGGCGGTGATCAGTTCTCGGCAGACATCAAGAAGATCGAGTCGGATTTCAAAGACACGATCAAAAATATGGAAAGCCTGGGCGACGACTCCTCGGCAATCCAGAAGCTAATCAGCTCCAAAAAAGCTCAGGCCGAGATGGCTGAGATCGAGCGCCAGTACGCCAGTTTGAAGTCAAAGTTGGAGAAGCATCAGATCTCACCGCTGGACTACCTCGACCAAGCCAACAAGCTCGAAGACAGGGGTGTGAAGGCTGCTGAAGTCACTGGCAATCCGGCAGATCTCGACAAAGTAAAGAAATCAGCTCAGGACGCTCGGGCCGAAGTGTTCGACTTTCAGACGCTGACGGACAATGTATCGAGCAGCCTGCAAGGTGGGCTTGAGGGTTTGTTTACTGACTTCATCTCTGGCACGAAATCAGCGAAAGAAGCGTTTTCGGATTTCGCTCAGGGTGTGCTCAGTGAAGTCGCGAAGATCATTGCCAAGCTGCTCATCCAGCTTGCGATTCAGTCGATGCTTTCGGCGTATACGGGAGGTGCCAGTGCCGGTGCGGGTAGCCTGATGAGCATGGTTGGTGCCGGGGTTAAGCACGGTGGCGGTGGCATCGGTGATGCTGGTCGTTCAAGGAATGTGCCGTGGAGTTTTTTTCAGGACGCCCCTCGTTACCACACTGGCGGAATTATGGGCCTGAAGCCCAATGAAGTTCCGATCATCGCGGAAAAAGGCGAAGAAATGCTTACAGCAAGTGATCCTCGTCATCGTAAGAATATCGTAAAAGGAAACAGTGGGCAGGCGAGCCAGGCTCCAAGAGTTACCGTTAATAACATGATCGACTCAATGTCTATTGCAAACGTTATGGAAGGTAGTCACGGCGAAGCTGCAATCATGAACGTTATCCGTGCGAACAGAAATGAGATCAAGAACATGTGATAATATATAGCTACTGACTAATAAGAATAAAACCAATGACAGTAGCTATATCCAACTATGCCACTGGCGCAGAGTGGCTCTCATCTTTATGTGCTGATATTTTGCCGTCAAACTCTTGGTCGGTAGTTCGGAATACTTCCTATGAGAAGGTTTTCGGGCTTCCGGGTGGTCAGGGGTTTGTCGCGTTTGTGATTGGTGCCGGAGTTATCGAGGTTCAGGCATTCCCTGTTTTCGATCCTGATCAACCTGTCGCTTCGCAGGCTGGTGGGTTTAGCTATGCGTACTCTCCGTTCCTACCGCGCTTTGTGCTGCCTGGTGGGTCGGTAAAGGTGTGGACGCTGGTGAATTCTCGCCGGTTGTGCGGAGTCATCAAGGCTGGGTCGGTTTTTTACTCTTTCTATGCAGGGCTGATCCTGCCGTTCGGCTCTAACAAGGTGTATTCGTTTCCGTGCTTCATCGGTGGATCTGGTGAACTCGGTGGGTCGAGGGAATCTGCCTACCCATTTATGTCTGGTGGCAACCAATACTGCCCAAAGGTCTGTTTGCCTCGCGGTGGCTGGCAGATGGTGGGTGGGAATTCTGGCGGTTCCTCCTCATTTACCAGCGAATTTCCCTACTCGTACTCCTATTCGTTCGTTCATCCCTTTGATGGGAAATTTCACAGGCTGCGGTCGAAGATCGATGGCGGTGCTGTGGTGTATCCGAGCCTGGTTGTTAGCTCTGGGCGCTCATCTGATACCGACGTCCTGAATGCCGATGATGGGGTGTGGCTCGGTTACTTGGACGGCGTGTTTGCTATCCCTCAGGGGCGTGTTGCTGAGTCAGTCATTGCTGTCGATGGCGTGGATTATCTCGTAGTGCCGAACGTCAGCAAGCTGACCGAAACCTATGGGCTGAGGCTGTCATGAAGCACTACTCATCTCGCTACACCTCTGCCGATGACCTTGTTGCAGTGATCAAACAGCGCCTGGAGATTGAGGGTTGGACTGTAAATCGCTATGGCGGCTTTGCAGATCCCCGGATTGGCATCCAGTTGATGATTTCTCGCGAGGATGCGTTCTTCTGTTTGCGCAGCTTCGGTGAGTCGAGCCCCTACGTCGACTACTACGCTGCGAGCTCGATTGGTCAGCATGGGGTGATCGTCTCTGCTGCGAGCGGCTACAGCGACGGTGCAGGCTTCATCACGCAGCCAGGCTTCCAGTCATCGCCCAAATGCTGTGTCGAGTCTGGCGAAAGCGCTGGCGTGTGCCACTTCTTCATTGCAGACGATCTTGTGATGTTCGTGACTGAGCGTGCTGGGGGGCTGTATTCGTGCATTTCTTTTGGGGTACTGCCAGTGCTGTCTGCTGGGACTGGTGGCCAGTTTGTGACGTCGACCGAGAGCTATCTCAGCACTCAGAAACAACCGCTGTTCGCGAATGCATACGCAACGTTTGGTGTTCGATTGGCTCATGCGGAGTGGAGTGGCTGGGATGTCGGCGGGAGAACCTGGGGGCCGCTTCGTCCAAGTAGCCAGGGTGCTCTGATCGGAGTTCCGCATTTCCATCAAAACGGAACCGAGTATGGAAACGTTGGGGCCGTCTCTCGCGCCAAAAGACTTGTCGGCGGGCTGGATGGCTTGGTTCCCATCACGCTGTTCACTGACTTCGGCGGTGGGTTTGCTCCGTATGCAGAGCTGCCGGAAACCTTCCTGGTGCCGATGGATTCCTTTGAGCCTGGCGCAGTGTACGAGCTCGGGGCTCATCGTTTTTTGATCTTCCCTCAGTACACGAAAGCATTTCCCGCTGACAGGAATTACCCACATTTCAACCTGGGCATCGCTGTGCTCCTGGAGTCCACTGCATGAACCAAATCGCCAAGAGCTTCGGCACTTATTTTTTCGACAACGTATTCCTGACTCCAGCGGAGATTGATGCTGGGGTCGTTGTGCCAGGGGCAGAATACTCTTTCGAGCTATGGCATTCGTTCACGACACCACGGCAACTGGCGGGCATCACGCAGACAGGCTCATATGGCATCGAGCTCAACGGCGTCACCTCAGGCGCACTGGCGTCTTTCGAATCGTTTGATTACAAGATTTCTCTGAACCAAAGGGTGGGCCTGGTCGACTACACAGCGGCCTTCGACTTTGGAACCGGCTCTTCCCACAGCTTCAGGCTTACTGCCTCCATGGCACTCGTAATGCCCGAGCGGATCGACTGGTCGACACAGCCAGAAATGAGCATTCAGTACCTGACCGAAGTGATCGAGTCGTTCGACGGCACGGAGCAACGCATCGCTCTTCGTGACACACCGCGCAGCTCACTGAGCTACATGTACAGCATGACTGATGAGCAGCAGTATCGGTTTGACAACAAGATGTCGACGTCGACAGGTAGCATGATTGTCCCGTTGTGGCCGATGCAGTGTCAGCTGTCACGAGTAGTCTCGGCGGGAGATACATCTGTTGCTCTGGAGACGATCAATGCACACGTGATGGCATCCGACACGCTTTTGATCTCTGAAGGGGATGAGTCCGAAATAGTCAGTGTCGAGTCGGTGGACGACAGGGTCGTGACACTCACCTCTATGGCTAAGAAAACCTTCTCTACCAATGCGGTGGTGATCCCGGCCCGTATCGCGTACCCAACTGATGAGTCCAACTCCACCTCACTCCTGCGCGGCTTTGACCAACACTCAATTTCCTACGACCTGGACGAAACGCAGATCCAGAAGCCTGCACCGGTCGACGACTTCGAGCGCCTGAATGCCCGACCAATCTTCCCATTCCGCCCGGACAGATCCAAGGACTTCACAACCCAGTACAACCGCCGCCGCGAGATGCTCGATCCTCTCATCGGAGCACGCAGCATCTACGACCGCACCAAGGGTACAGTGAAGATCCTCGAGCAAACCTTTACCTTTTTATCCGAGCAGGAACGTCAGCGTTTTGAGGACTTCGCTGAGATCATGAACGGCGCCCAGGGCGAGTTCTACATCGAAGGCCCTGGACAAGCTTTCGAGTTCAGCGAAGACATTGTCGTACCAACATACAAAATCAGAATAAACAACAGTGGATACAGCAACTTCGCCAATAGCAGTTCGCTCGCCCCAATAGTCGCAATTAAACTGTACAATGGAACTACTATTTACAGAAAAATCCTGAGCGCCACTGAAAACCCAGATGGCACAGAAACAATCACGACAAAAGAATCCACGAACAACCTGAAAACAAGCGACATCGAAACAATCGTACCGCTCTACCTTGCCAGATTTGACTCAGATGAATTCCGCTACATCTTCGACACCAACGAAGTGTCGACTATAACTAAAAATATAAGGCAACTCTTGCATGCTGACCCTGCAATCGATACAGAAAGCGCTATCACTATCTAGACCCATCGAACTCTTTCTTTTTGAGCACGGGACGGACAAATACGCATACACATCCGGCAGTCGTCAGCACCTTCACACTGATGGCTTGATCTACAAACCGCTGAGTTTGAAGCGCGGCAAAGTCCAGCGTACCGCCGAGGATTACAAGAATCAGTTGACCCTGGACATGCCTGGTGACTCACCAGTACCCCTGCTATTCCGGTCACATTTGCCGTCAAACCACGTCAGCATCAAGGTTTTTCAGACCCAGCGCGACCTGCCCGGTGAGTCGATTAACATCTTCGCTGGAGAGGTAACCAGCGTCACCTGGAACAACTCCATCGCCTCCCTAGCGTGCAACCCTGTCTCCAGATCCCTGACGCGCCAGGTGCTGCGCTGCGGCTATCAAAGCCAGTGCAATCACCACCTGTACGACACGCGCTGCGGCCTCCAAATCCAGGACTGGCAAGAAGACACGACCGTCTCGGCAATCAAAGATAACGGCTTCACCGTCGAAGTAGCTAGCAAGAAGAATCCTGACGATTACTACATCACTGGTTTGTTATCAAAGAATGGAAGTGACTTCCGCATGATCACATCCTGCTCTGGCAATGTTTTTAAGCTGATGTCGCCTATTGATGGATTGAAAGTTGGAGATGCTATTCAAATAGCCAAGGGTTGCGATCACTCGGCAGCGTCGTGTCACTCGTTTGATAACTTTGATAACTTTTTGGGCTTCTTGACGATACCTACTGACAACCCGTTTCAAGTTTACTAATAACATACCCATAAGAATAATAAGAAGGTAAGCATGGTTTACTTCATGATGGCGTTGATGGTTCTGTCAATGTACTTGTCAATCAAGATGCAGAAGAAGCCTGAAAAGCCGACTGCGGCAGGACTTGAAGACTTTAGTTTCCCATCTGCGGCTGAGCGCCCGATTCAAGTTCTGGCTGGCACTAGGCGTATTTCAGGGCCCAACGTCCTGTGGTACGGCGACCTGCGCACCACTGCGATCAAGACCGTGACTAAGGGGATGTTCAGTTCGAAGAAAACCGTGACTGGCTACAGATATTACATGGGCGTACAGCTCGGCATTTGCCACGGCCCAGACGTCCAGCTTCGAGAAATCAAGTTCGGTGACGACGTGGCGTGGTCTGGGCTGAGCACCGGTGGCCCGATCCAGATCGACAAGCCCGCACTCTTCGGTGGTGACACGAATGGCTCTGGGGGCATCTCTGGGACGATGAGGTTTTACCCTGGTGCGCTGACGCAGACGGCGAATGAATACCTGATAGGTAAGGTTGGAAGCGACATCGTGTCTGCGATCCGTGGTGTGTCGTATTGCGTCATGGAAGGCATGTACATCGGGAACTCGTCGAGCCCCCAGGCGACCAGCTTCGTCGTCAGCAGGTTCCCAAAATCACCAGACGAGCGCTTCATCGACTACGAGCAAATCGGGCTGGATGCAAACCCAGCATTCTTCATTCATGAAATGATCACGCACGGGCTTTACGGGGCCGACCTCGGCTACTCGTCAATTGACTTGGACTCGTTCACGTCAGCCGCTAAAACACTCTTTAACGAGGGCCTGGGCATCTCAGCAGTCATTGACTCATCGACAACGGCTGGGGACGTGATCAATGACGTCAAACGTGTGATCCAGGGGTCATTGCAGACAGATCCTGCAACCGGCGCGCTGAAGCTAAGGCTGATCCGGAACGACTACATCGTCGACGAGCTGCCACTGCTCGATCAGTCGAACATCAAAAATCTCAGTGGCTTCACTAGAGGCTCACTCGACACTGCGATCACTGAAGTGAAGCTCAAGTACACAAGCATCGACGAAGACTTCACTGAGCGTACGGTGATCGCCCAGAACAACGCCCTGAGGATTCACAAGGGGGATAGCGACGGCCAGGTTGTCCAGATGCCGATGATCAGCACCCGCGAAACCGCAGCGAAGATCGTGATGAGGGAAATGGCCAGCGCATCGGTTCCCTTGGCAACGTGTACGGCAGAGTGCAATCGAGGCCCAGCTCACACTGAAGTCGGTGACGTAGTGCGTCTGAACTGGCCCGCTGAAGGAGTCGACAACCTCGTGATGCGCGTGACCGGCGTCGACTTAGGTGCTCCGCAGGATGGCTCAGTACGCCTGACGCTCGTGCAAGACGTCTTTGGAGTATTCCTCAGCATTTACGCCGATGGCTCTGAACGCCAATGGACAAAGCCAACCTTCGACGCCGCGGACATCACACGCTTCGACATCATTGATGCTCCAACCATTTTGACGACAAACGAAACAACCGGGAGCGTGCTTGTCGTTGCGGAAAATCCAGGTGTTGCGCTCGACTACCAGCTTCAAGTCAAAGGTGGTGTCGATAGCGGCTACGTTGATGCCGGGGCGATGCCATTCACGCCTCTTTTCTCGACTACGAAAGCCATGGGTACTGGGTGGACGGATGTGAGCCTTGTGCTATCGGGGCCATCTGCAGAGTTGTCGTCGATCACGGCTGATGAGGTTCGTCAGGGGCTTGGCTTGATGCTGATCGTCAGTGCTCTTGGGAAAGAATGGATCTCGTATCAGAACGCTGTGGCTGGCAATTCAACGACTGTGAATCTTGGTCTGGTCAACCGTGGGCTATTCAACACGAAGCCTTTGGCGCATCCAGCAGGAGCTCGCGCATGGGCTGTTTCCGAGGGTTTCGGGGTTACCGACTGGCAGTATGCGAAGAGTGAGTCTGTGTCGCTCAGGATGCTTCCGAGGACTCAGGCCGGGGTGCTCGATGTCGATGATGCTGTCGTTCATTCGTATAGCGTTGCAGGGGCGAACCTGGCTCCTTGGGCACCAGGGCGTGTGCGCGTGAATGGCGTCGAGGGTGGACAGATTGCGGGGGGCGCTACAGTGACCTGGAGGAAGCGTGATGGGTCGTTGCCTGCAGTTGTATTCAACGGTGACGACGTGAGTCAGGTGAGTGCTTCGACGTATCAAGTGGTCGTGAAATCGGGGAGCACTGTCGTCAAGACTGTCAGCGGGATATCCGGGGAATCTTGGGTGTTTGCTGACGAGACGGCACTGAACAGTGGTACTTACTACAGCAGTCTGGCTTTCGAGATCAGCGCTCAAAAGCCAGGGTTTGCTGATTCAGCTGTCACCAGAGTCAGCGTAACAAGGTGAGGTTAGTTTCTGACTAAAAACTTGGCTTGCTCACCGTCTGAACTGGAGCGAAGCTTCATCACCATTCGCTGAATGAATGGTATATGACTGTCGCGTTCTAGATCCGCAAAGATCATTCCTTGTCCGTTCAGGTTGTCCATTACGATCTGGATACTTGTTGAGTTTAGAATGCCCAGGTGTATCGTCTTGCAGTCAACATCATCTTTTTGGATTTTGTAGAACGTCAGGTGATGTGCGGACTTATAATTTGTCTCCCAAGCCACATGCTCAGTTTTCATGCCTGCAAGGAAAAGTGGTTGCTGAACCCCTGAGTCGGATTTTCTGATTTCGCAGAGACCACCTTGAGAGTCCTCCATCATCATGCCGGGATCAATTCCGTACTGCTTCAGGACGGTTGTATCGCCGGCAAACTTAATTCGAAGTCCGGACTTTGAAATATCGTTGGCTCGGTCGTAGATGAAACCCTTGTCGATTATATCTACCTTAATTTTTGCATGGAGCGGCGTTAAAAGCTTTGCTCCGTTATTCTGAGTGTACAGATACACATTGCCGGTAAATGTGTCGGCCATAAGCGTTCGGCTGTAGCCCAGGAAAATTTCTCCGACAACCCAGAACACACACATAAAAGCAAAGAACTTAGCGAAAGTTTTACGCCGCAGCATGTTCTAACTCCTCAGCTTCACGCTTATAAAATGGGGGCTCAACATTAAGTAGTGCAGCGCCAAGGAGGAATACTCCAACATTTTCCCAAATCATCTCACCCAGGAAGGGTAGTAATGTGCTGGAGCCAGGTAGGATCGTTGCCATTATCGCAATTGGATATCCGAGTAAGTCCATAACTAGAGATGGGGCGTGATAGCCGTGCAGCAAATTGCGTGCAGAAATTACTGTCTCGCTGAATGTTTGAAGCTCAGTCGCAGACGCGAGTAGAAAACCTGGCGCGACGACGCTAAACATAAATATTGCCCACACCACTCGATAGATACGCATACAACTCCCTTGCTCTTTAAGTTTGCATCAATGCTACGTGCAGGCAACTAGCGTGAAAAGCGTTTTTACTACGCAGTTACATACCCAATTGTGGTTTTTCTAATAACGCCCAAACCCTCTGCGTTCCTGAAAATCTCACCAGCTCGGAGGTTCCCGATTCTGGCGTTTTTCGCAAAAACCTTGAGCCGAACGGGGGTGCCGGGTTCCAGAGTTTTTGCGTGAACAACCAGGGTTTTCAGGATTTCTGCGTTCGAGTCGAGCAGGGTTTCTGGGTTTTTCACGGTTTCTGGCGTTTCTGTCACTCCCTCTGGCATGCCAGTCACCTTAACTTCCGATGATGGCGTTTCGCTAGCCGTTGAGGCTACAACACCCGTGCTAGAGCGTCCAGAGCTTCTGACGCCAGCTAGGATGAGTGCCGGAACTATCTCCAGGGACATTGCGAAGCCGAGGCACAGAAACTGGGCGAGAAGCGGTGGCAGGTTGGATGCCTTGGCGACGCCGGACTTGATATGAGCGATCTCAAGAGACCCGGCGTTAATGCGTCCATTCGCCTGAGCGCGCTGAGCTGCTGCACGAGTGCTGACAGACTCTTCGAGTTCCAAGGCTTTAGAAACCATGCCACGACTACGCAAGTCATTAGCCTGCGTCCCCGCATCGGAGATCTCTTTATCAAGATGGGAGATTAACGCTGAGTCTTTCTGAGCCATTGCAGTAAGTGCGGCTACACGCTCAGTAGTCATCACTTCATGAGTGGCCTTGCTGATGCTAATCGAAGTCATGAGTCGATCATAAGTGGCCCAACCGCTAACACCCGAAAGCATCAGGGCGCATGCAATTGTCAGCACCGCACTTGTGCCACGCAAAACCCGGATAGCAACAGGCCACGCCAGATACTTGAAGATATCCAATAGCACGGCTGCAGACGCAAACAAGAGCGCAAGATTCTTGTCATCAATAAGTGCATACATAGCCAAGGCAACAGAAATTGCAGTTACGCTAGACAAAAGGAATGCGATTACGACAAGTAATGCCGACAGCTTTTTGCTCATCTTGAGCTCCGAGATCTCTGTATAAGGCCATTATATAAGGGGTTCCAGGCAGTGCAATAGCACGGGCGGGCTATTTGACATAAAACTACCTTCATATAGATTGCATTTATTTATTGAGTACACAAGTCCAATTCAATATGATGTTTATAAATCCCAACCAAAAAAGGAAAATAATAATGGGTATCAAGGTTTCGATTAATCACCAAGCTATTGCTGAAGCAATTATTAAAAGTGGCGACTTGCATAGAGAGGAATGTGGGTGCGGCCTTTCTTATGAGCATGATGAAGCCCAGGAACTTCAGGAAGTTATTGATATTGCGCTTGATGTAATCGAAGTATTCGGCGAAGCCGGCTTACGCGCACTTTCAAATCGTGCAGAAAGGCGAGCGGATGAACTGGATATAGAGGTTCGTGCGAAGCAGGCTAAGGCGGAGGCCGAGAAAGCCCTGGGTGAAGCTCAGCTGTCGGAGTACGACCAGCTGGCTCTCATGAGCGCTGTGGGTAGTATCGGTGGGGATATGGACGCATACGACCTCGCGAAGACGCTGGTACGCCGCAAGGTCTATTCAGTGGCTGAAATTATGCGTCTCTCAAGCGTGCAGTTGAGGCATCTACTCTCGTAAAAACGACTCAGCAAGCAGAAGGGCCAGGGGCGCGGGCTTCTGGCTTTCGTTGAATGAGGTCAAAAGGAAGGTTTTACCGTTACGGTCGCAAAGCACCATGCCTTCTTTGACTAGGCGGGCTTCGACATGGAGCTCGGCAAATAGCCCAAACGCAGTCGTGTCACCGTCAACCTGCCCATAAATCCACCCGGCTTCGTCTGCCACGACTTCACTGAGAACGTGGTCTGACGGGCTGAAAGCTCTCTTTATCATCCTGCCCACCCGTCGTGCTCCCTTAGCCGCCATAACGAAAAACCAGATCAGGGGAATAAGCGGAATCGAGATCAGGATTCCACCCCACACGTTGATCTGATGCACAACCCAACGCAAAAGGGCCCAAAGCCCGCGTATGGGCACGATCCAGTTGATTCTCATGACCCGACCTCCACACTTGTTGGCTTCTCGTGCAGGAAGCTCAGCGCAAGCAAGGCATGTATCGAATCAAACAGCGCATCAGGCTTATCATCAAAGCTCAGAATCATGTACTCGTGCCCCTGCATGTCCTTGACGCCAATACCCATGTCATCAATCCAAGCACTGTGTATGTGGAAGGTCTGATGTAACTCACCGTCAAATTCCTTCCCCTCAATAACTCCATATGTAAGCCCGGCAACATCAATGGCATTGCCCTCATGCAAAACATATGCTTCATAAATCAAAGCGCAACGAGCCATTTAACCTCCATTACATATATGCCGATTGTACCGCTTGCAAGGTTTGCCAGCAAACACTAACATCAGGATTGTGAGGTTAAGGAGCTGCGTGATATGAAAGGTTTCAGAAGTATATTGAATGCGGAACACGTAGCTCAGTTATACCTTGAAAATAAGTCGATTGACGGCGTAAGTAACAGAGCTGGAGTGTCAGATGAGTTGGCAAGGTTTTCATTCGCTCTGGCGCTTCGGGGTGTACATCCGAATAGCCTTAACTCTATTGTTGACTTCAGACTTAAAGACACAGTTGGTCTCTTGCTGGCTGATAAAGAGACCATACAAGGTGTCAAGGATGAGTTCGATATCTTTAGGGTGGCTTGGCGCAGGCTGCATGATCGTGAGCGGGATCGGCGGGATGCGATTTGGCGGCTAGAGTTGATCGAGCCGGGATCTAAGGCGGCTGAGCCATTCCTGGAATTACTGTCGGCAATCAGGGATGCAGACGAGACAGATCCCATTGGGGAGGCCTTTGCTATGGGGATCGACGAGGTCTTCGAGATAGTCCCCGTAACGTCGGTGCCAGGCTGGATTGACTACATTGCGTGCGACGATATTCCAGAGCCGTGGTGCGAGCGCTTCTCACAAGCTAGCACTGGATCGACGGCTACGATCCGGGGGAGTTATGCGTACGACTGGGAGAAGTTTGTGCGGTACTGGAAAGTCGAGATGGAGATGATTCGGAAGCACCAGGAAGCTGCGCAAGGCTGAAACATAAAGCGTCTGAGCTTCGCATCATGCGTTGCTCGACACTTGGTAATAAGAGCTATCTCAAACGCTTAGTTCTATCTCATCCGGAATAAGAAGTTGCTGACCAGGGATGTACTCAATGTAATTGCGCTTGAGTCTGCATTCCCTCGGTTTGAACAGAGCATCAAATATCGCATCTAACAGCTCAAGAATCTCCTGAATCAATTTCTGGACTTCGTAATCCTTGGCTGTGAACCTGACGTAGACAGGCTTTCTCCTGCGTCCGCTAACTGCGATGAACTCATAGAAATAGATTCGAGCTCTTTCTTGTTCTTCGCTATCTCGGCGAGCAATTTCATCCTGAAGTTGATGAATGGTTTCTGGATCATAGTGAATTCCTTCTTGTGTAGTGAGTTTGTGCCAAGTAAGCCTGGAGCGCTTGAGCTGTCTGCCGCTTATATGTTTGCCGTCAAACTCGAAGCTGATCCCCTTTGGCTGGCCGTCGTCATTGAGGGTTAAGTGGATGAACACCTTTTGCTTTCTCAGCGCACGGACGAAGTCGAACATGTCGCCCTGGACAGCGTTGGTGGCCTCAATGGCCCCGGCGATCTTCGCAATCATCTTGTGCTTGAGCGGGAGGTCACCATCTCTGATTGATGCCTGAAGCTCTGCGTGAGTGATTGAGACGCCCCAAGTGTCTTTGGGCCTTGGTGCTTTGGTGAGTCCGAAGTGGTCTTCGATCTCAGACACTGAATCCATACTGACACTTCGCTCGTTGCTATCTTTGACGATGGAGAACTCGTCATTCAGGCGAATCCTGTTTGCAACGATGTGGACGTGCTGGTGATCTTTGTCTTGATGCATTACTGCCACGCACTGATTCGTCTCGTCAAAGCCTAGATCTGTCATGTACTTCGTGACGGCCTGGCGCCACTGTGACGTTGTTAGAGACTCACCAGGGCGCAAGGACAGCATGGCGTGGAAGACCGGTTTAATGGCCTTCTCAGAGTCGATGGCGAAGCGCCTGAGCGTCTCAACCTGGTCGAATTCGCGGATCATCTCCGAAAGGTCTGACTCGTTGCCCTGCAGGACGCCTGGCAGTGGGTCTTTGCTCATCGTGTTGAAGCTGATCGTCCGGATTCCGGAGATCTCGTGGTCGTGCTTTGTGCAGCCAAAGATGTAGCGAATGCGGTTCTTAAATGAGCCTGCTGACTTCGGGAAAATCTTGCCGATCATTTCACACCCCCAAGATTGACCTGAGCGATGTACTTCACTTTTTCAAGGAGCTCACTGCCGGGGCGGTCGGCGTTGATCATCGATGCGAGATTCATGAGCTCCCTAGCGATCTGGACGACATCCTGGGTGACTTTTGGCTTCACTTGCCCATTGGCTACGTAGTCACGGATAAACGCTCCAGCAGACTTGTAGCCTGCCTCAGCAATCTTTGTATTCAGAGTCTCAAGTTCATTTTCATTGAGCCTGATGGTGATGCGGGATTCCTTGTTCTTCCTTTCTACAGTTTTCATCTTGACCCACCTTTATTATTCTAGTTATCGAGCCTCTTAACGCAACACCCGAAGGGATGTGAGTATCTAACCTTACTTGTCTGACATAGACACAACTGGCTATAAACAAGCTCTAGACTTATTATGCAAAATGAGCTTTGGGTGGTTCTAGTGCTTTTGCTGTTTATTTTGAATTAATTGTCTGTATACCTAAACTTTCGCAAGGTGTGAATGCGAAATCACAGTATGGGAGTGCGAAATCGCAAACAAGGAAAGCGAATTCGCACTCATGTACTGCGACAATCACAAGGCGTGACTGTGGTTTCGCAATAACATAGTGCGAATTCGCAAATGCATGGTGTAAAACAGAATTAATACTTACAGGCTAACTTCTTTGGTATCGAGCATCTTGGTATCGAGGTCAGCCAAGGTGGATAGAAGACCTCGGCACACAAAATCTTTTTCGAGGCCAGCACTGTTCAGAATCTCGGTTTCAATCTTCGTAGCAGCATCACGGATCTCTGAGAGATATGCCATTTTGTAGCCATCTGTCACATCCACAGTCTGCCCAGCCGAATCATGGTTGCAGAGCACCTTGATGTAAAACGCACCAACACCGGCCCGCTCAGCGACTGACATGAAGCTGGCCCGCATGATTTTGCGTGGAAGATGCTGATTGATCCTGTCAGAAATCCTGCCGAGGAAGTCCCGGACATTCGACTCACTAACTTTATCCTGCTGCACTCCTGGGAAAACGTAGTCACCGGAGGAGTGCTTCATCGAGTACATCAGCTGGCAGTAAGCAGCATCGCTCAGAACAAGATGAAACTCCTTCCCATTTTTCAGGGTGTCTTCTTCATTTGTCTTGTTGCGTTCTGGAAAAACCACTGCGCGAGTTTTATGGCAAATATAGCTTCGCCGGATCTTATTGATCTCTCCAGGCCTAACTCCTGTGAAGAGCATAAACAAAATCGCTGCCGAGACCGGCTTGAACGATGTAGGCACATCACGAAGCGGAGGGGTCTCGGAGATTTCTACACACCCCTTAATGAACTGCCCCAGATCCTTTGGGTTGATCCGAATCTTATCGCGCTTGGTGGTATGCCATTGCTTAGTGTGTTTCATGATATCGACAGGGTTGTACTTGTAAATCGGCTCACCGATCTCGTTTTTATACCAGACAATCGAAAACGAAAAGATACCCCGAAGCAGGCACAAGGCTTTATTAGCAGATCGCTCCCTTGGTGGGGTAACTCGTCCATTCGGTCTGACAGCAGGGACGGTAGTCTCGTCATGGAGGTTCACAACGTCATCACTGGTAAAGCTTGAGATGGCCCTTGGGCCGTACTTCGCCTTGATGTAGTTGTTATAAGTTCGGTTGTAGTCATCGACTGTAGTCTTGGTCAGCTTCTTGCTTTTACGGCGCATGAAGTTTTCGAATGCCATGTCCAAGGTGAGGCTGTCCCGGAGAGACTTCGTTTCTTCAGCCTGCAGGATCTCATCAAGGTTCGCGTAGATCTTCTCTGCTTGAGCTCTAATCAATGGCAGTTTGGTAGTTTTGGCATTAAAAGCCTCAAGCTTGCGGCGGTGATCTTTTCCCAATACCTTCCTGACAACATAGAAGGCCTTGCCCCCAGCCTTAGTTACACGTAATACCAAGCCTTTAGTTTCAGTGTCATAGGCGAGCATATCAGCCTTACCTTCAGGGCAAACGAGTGCCTCCAGGGAAGCTTTGGTGAAGTGAATTTTCAAAGCCACGGGGAATCCTTACGAGTCTTAACATGTTGATTTGATCTGTGTTTTCGTGTCTAATCCACCGCCTGCTTGCACCGCCTCGATGGTGAAATTGGTAGACACATCGCACTTAAAATGCGCCGCCGAAAGGTGTACCGGTTCGACTCCGGTTCGAGGCACCATCTCTCCTGCAACACCCATCCCACCTCGCTGCACCCACCAGAACGTCATTTGCGTCTAAAGATCTCGGGACAAAATCCGTCCATCATCTGTACGTTTCATGATCAATTTCTAGGTTGGTGAGCCTTGGTAGCTCTTGGGAGCCGCTTGGTAGCTGCCACTGAAAGCTGCTCACATCTGCCAGCATCTCTCCTCAGCGCTCACCATCTCTCGGCGACCTGGCAAAGATCACTCTAAACGCCTGATATGCCTAGTTTTTAAGCCCAAAAACACGTTCAAAAGCTTTCCTAAGCTCTCGACTGCTTTCCGCTGCCGATGTAGGGCAGAATGACTTAAAATCCCTCGTCCTTTGGACGTGCCGGTTCGACCCCGGCTCGGGGCACCATTTTTATATCAAAGGCTTACGCGCTTCATGCGCGTAGGCCTTTTTTGTTTAAATTGCCGCAATTTTTGTTAGAACCCATCTCCGGCGTCCTGCCGACTAACACCACTCCGCAAATCTGAAAGACTCAACCGTTGTGTGTCATACAGAAATTGAGAATCACTCATCATGAACATCGACTACACCGAAGGCTGGCCGTTCTGCCCCACGGAGGAGCAGATGCTCAAGCAGCACGCGCACCTGGTATTGGAAGAAAATAGGCTATTGCGCGATGAGGTAGACCGATAGCCGCCCGCCGCCATGTTGCCATGCAACTCGATGCACTGCGCCTCACCATAGGCGGCATGGTCACGGCAAGCAACCTTGAACAGTTCAAGGCGCATTCGCTGGCCGCGTTTTCGGCGATCAACACTGACCTGCAGACCGACCAGCACTTCGCTGACGCAGAGAAAACAGTGAAGTGGTGCGGCGAGGTCGAGGAGCGCCTGGAAGCGGCCAAGCAACATGCGCTGAGCCAGACGGAAACCATCGACGCCCTCTTCCGCACCATCGACGAGATATCTGAGCAGGCCCGTCGCAAACGCCTTGAGCTGGACAAGCTGGTGAAAGCTCGCAAGGTGGCCATCCGCGAAGAAATCGTGCTGAAAGCGAAGGCTGCTCTGCGGGAGCATCTGGACAAGATCAACAACTCGTTCGGCAGCAAGGTGCGGCTGCCGGAGATCCCTGCGGACTTCGCCGGCGCGATCAAAGGCAAAAACAATATCGCCAGTCTGCGTGACGCCGCCGACTCTGAACTGGCCCGGGCCAAGATCGAAGCCAGCCAGATAGGCGACGGTATCCGCGCCAACCTGGAAAGCTTGCGCTCGCTCGCCGTGGATCATGCGTTTCTGTTTAACGATGCTCAGCAGATTGTGCTCAAGAACAACGATGACCTGGTGGCCCTCATCAAGGTGCGGATCAACGAGCACAAGCAGGCCGAGGAAGCGAAAGAGCTGGCGCAGCGTGAACGTATTCGTGCTGAAGAAACCGCAAAGCTTGCCCCCGCCGCCGCCGCCGCCGAAGCAGAGCGAGTCGCTGAAGCTGAAAAAACGAAAGCCAGCACGCCCGCGCCGCAAGCCGCTGTGGCTCCCAAACCGGTAGAACAACCAGCTCCGAGAATGTCCGCCGTCGCCCCATCCGCGAAGGTGCCGCCCAAGCCGACAAAGCTTGAAGCAAACGTCACCGACCTTCATGCACTGGTGAAAGCCGTGTACGAGGGCCGGGCACCGATATCGGTCCTCACAGTGAACTGGGGCGCACTGGACGACCTTGTCCATATTCAAGGCGCTGATTTCCAAATGGACGGAGTAACCATCACGCAGGTGGCAGCATAATCAGCCTGTAGCTGAGCACAGTTCAGCAAAACCGAGAACGGTCTGCCTCAATCGATGCAGCCGTTGCTGCCTTCCCGGCCTGACGAAAACTGCCCGAAGCCTGTCATAGCGCCAGGCTTCATCGGAGATTGATCTGAACACCCGCAAGTGAGTGTGTCAGAGGACAGAACGGAGCCTTCTAACTTGAGACGACCGTAGCGGAATGATTAAATAGTACATAGCCTTTTGCCATGGAGATATCTGTTGAAGCAGTACCGCGGGTTGATCGTTTTTTTCATAACAGTGGTCTCGGTCTTTGCTTTGCTCCAGGTCTGGCATGCGCGCGTAGCTCCGGAAGAAGCAAAGCAGGAGCGCGAACGGAAGCTAACAGGTATGGCCAAGTACTTCGATATAGGTACTCCCAAAATGCTCGACGACTCAGTCCGCCTAGACTCAGTAAAATACAAAGACGGAACGATGCGGATCTCTTACACGCTTACAAAACAGGCGAAAAGTGAAATCGACTCTGAAGAGTTTACGAAGCAAGCAAGAGTCCGGACCATAGGGCCGTCCTGCAATGAAAAAGGCTTAGGCCCCTTTGTGAGGTCAGGGCTCATCATAAATTACAAATTCAATGACTCAAGCGATTCACCTATCAG
>LIDZ01001085.1_pt2 | contig 54060 bp, 56 predicted proteins | sample 644651 | NCBI WGS metagenome assembly LIDZ01 (sample SAMN03856242, study PRJNA289617) | food metagenome | isolation source: wine grapes on drying loft during traditional withering process | host: Vitis vinifera cv. Corvina | place: Italy: Gargagnago di S. Ambrogio di Valpolicella | collected 2014-01 | reverse complement strand
TCTTGATTTATCTGCCCTATAAAATCTATTGAATATATTGGGAAGATCTTCTTGCATTATACCATTCCCAGTATCTTCTATTGTAATTACAACGCCTCCTTTTTCTAGAAAAGAATTTATTGTAATTTTCCCATCTAGTGGGGTGTACTTTATACTATTGTCAATAAATATCCGTAATGCTTCCTTAAGTAATTTGCCATCTGCATATATTCTTATACTTTCATTTTTAATATTTATTATTTCATGATCTTTGTCAATTAATCTTGTTTCCCTTACAATTTCATTTATTAAATTATTTAGTTGAATACTGTGTTTTTCTATTGTTTGCCTATTATTATCTCCCCTTGCAAGAAATAAAAGTTTTTCTATTAAATCTTTCATACTCTCTGCTTCTGTTTTAATAGCTTCCACAGATTCATCAAGCACCTCTTTATCATTTTTACCCCAGCGGCTTAAAAGTCCAGCATAACCTTGAATCACTGATATTGGCGTTCTTAATTCATGAGAGGCATCTGATACGAATTGATTTTGCTGCTTATATGCCTTTTCTATCCTATCTAGCATATCATTAAAAGTTTCTGCTAGTTCCTTAAGTTCATCTTGCGCACCACTAATATCTAACCTTGTATCAAGAGCATTAATGTTGATATTTTTAGCAGTACTTGTCATTTTTTCAACTGGTTTAACCATTTTCCTGCTGGCCTTTGAACCTACCCTTATAATTATAATGGTAAAAATTAAGTCAATTAATATTAATATGACCAAAAGAGCTAGTATACTGATTAACTCTTGAAATAAATTATGCTCTATTTGAACATAAACCTTTTTCCCATTAAGTTTTGCTGCATCAGTAAGAATAATACTATGGATTGATGCACTTCCATTGCCACTCTGTTTGATTTCATTATGTGATAAAATTAAATACTTCCCATTTAAGCGGATTATACCACTAGTCACATTTTCTTCATAAAATTTTTCTTTGCTTTTATTTTCCTTTGTTGAATAGACATTTTTATAGTTTTGATCAAATATGCTAATATCTACATTTTCAATTTCCGAGAGTTTTTTAATATTTTGCTGCGAAATTTCATCACTTTTTTCTATATTATATGAAACAATCTGATAATCCTTTTGCATATTATCTTCTACGGTTTTACCATTATATATTGTGAACCCAGCTAAAATTATTAGGTTTAACAGTACAAATGTTATGATAAAAATAGAAGTATAAACTGCAGTAATTTTAAATGTAATTGAGAACCTAAATCTTTTTATAATATGTTTTTTTAATTTATCAATTAATTTAAAGCAAGTTTTGAGAAATACGATGGATATTCTTATTATTAATTTTAAATACCTTATGATTCCTATACTATTATTATTTTTATCCTTCATCTTTTATTAAATACCCCACGCCTCTAACTGTCCCTATTAATTTTATTTTATACTTCTCATCTATTTTACTTCTTAAATACCTTATGTACACATCCACAACATTTGTATCTCCCAAATAATCATAACCCCATACTTTCTCCACTATCTTTTCTCTAGTAAGAACTATATTTCTATTTTCTACAAGATATTTTAATAGATCAAATTCCCTCTTGGTTAAATCTATAGTTTTGCTATCATATGAAACCTTATATGCTTTTATATCTATTATAAGTTTTTTGATTTGTAAAATTTCTAGTTCGTTACCCTTAACTTTTCTTGTTTTTAAAGCAGACCTTATTCTTGCCAGAAGTTCCTCTATGGCAAATGGTTTTGTTATATAATCATTTGCGCCTAGATCAAGACCAATAACTTTATCCATAATTTCATCTTTTGCGGTTAACATTATAACAGGAACATCCGATCTTTCCCTAAGCCTTCTTAGAACTTCTATTCCATTCATAGTTGGCAGCATTATATCCAAAAGTATCAGATCAAAATTCCCTTCAAGTGCCTTTTCAAGACCAATTCTGCCTTCATAACATTTTTCCACATCATAGCCTTCATATTCCAGTTCTAACTCTAAAAACCTAGCAATTTTAATTTCATCTTCAATAATAAAAATTTTTTTCTTTGCCATAAAAAAACCTCCTGCCTCTATTCGGCATCTGAACTAAAAAAACACTCAGATGGGTTTAAAACCACATTTGAGTGCAAGTTTCACTTTATTATACTTCAATTCATAACTTTTAAATACTACCAAACGTTTAGTTTTATAGCATACTTTACTATTTTGTAGCATTTTCATTGAAACTTTCCTTAGCTTTGTCCACTATATTTGTTACCTTATCAATAGTTTCATTAACCTTCATATCTTCACCATTTTTACCTTGAAACTTAATTTTATGGCCAGTTAGGAGTGCAACTATTAAACCTATTACTGTAACATATGGAGCTACAACCGTTATAATAGCAACTACAGTTACCGGTAGGCTTAATATTGTATTTTGTCCTTTTCTTACAATGAATTTTGTTTTATTACCTTTTTTGATGATTTTTTTTACTATAGTAAAAAAGCTGCTCTCTTTTTCCTCATTAACTTTATTTTGTTTTTCCAGATAGATTAGCGCTTCAACCATATCACCATTTGTCTTTTCAAGTGCATCCCTTGCCTCTTCATAAGTTACATTAGCTCGCCTTTTTAATTCATCAATTAATTCTAATTTTATTGTCATCTTTAATCCCTCCAATTAATCTTATGACTTTATTATAAATTACAATAATTAATTCAAGATTAGTGTAACATTAGAATTAGATTAGAAAACATCAGCGCTAGCAAGTCTATACTAACTTTTAGATAAATATGTTTTTTAAAATTTATTAATTGTAGGTTAGCTTTGCTATACTTATTTGCAAAGTATTTTCCCAGCGTACTTTATTAAAAACCAATTATATAAACTCCTTATACCTTCTACTAATTCAATCTTGTATTTCCAGCCAAGTTTTTCTAGCTTACTAACATCTAGTAGTTTTTTTTGTGTTCCATCAGGTTTGTCCTTATTGAATATAATTTCTCCTCTAAAACCTACAATGCACTTTATTATCTCAGCTAAATCACCAATTGATATATCCTTACCAGTTCCTATATTTACATGTTCCTGCCCCTGATAATTTTCCATTAAAAATACTGATGCGTCAGCCATATCATCTACATGTAAAAATTCTCTTAGTGGCTTACCTGTTCCCCAAACCTCTACATAATTATCATTTCTTAATTTACCTTCGTAGAACTTTCTAATAATAGCAGGCATACCATTGGAACTACTCAAATCGAAATTATCATTTGGACCATACAGATTAGTTGGCATACAACTTATAAAGTTATCTCCATATTGTTTTTTTTAAAATTCACACATTTTCAGTCCTGCAATTTTGGATAAAGCATATGCTTCATTAGTTGGCTCAAGATACCCCGAAAGTAGGTACTCCTCTTTTATTGGTTGTGGACAATCTTTTGGATAAATACATGAACTTCCTAAGAACAAAAGTTTTTTCACCTTAAACTCATGAGACAACTTAATAACATTGTTTTGTATTTGTAAATTATCATATATAAAATCTGCTGGATATGTGTTGTTTACCTCTATTCCACCCACTTTAGCAGCAGCTAAAAATACATACTCTGGTGCTTGACTCCTAAAAAACCTTTTTGTCTGCTCTTGATTTGTTAAGTCTAACTCACAGTGTTCTCTACCTATAATATTTGTATATCCTTTACTATGGAGATTTCTTACAATAGCAGAACCAACAAGACCTCTATGTCCTGCCACATATATCATGTCATCTTTATCCATTTTATTCCTCCTGCCTAAATATGTCCCAAACTTTACATTTTTATTATAGCAATGCAAGCGCTATTTGTCCACCATATATTTACATTATTCCTATAAGATATAAATAATGTTACATTTTATTTGAAAAATTATAAAAAAAGCAGTTAACAATATTATGAATAAATACAAAAAAAATATAAAAACCCTTGAGAAATCAAGAGTTTTTATATTTTGTCCACATTATTACTTAAATTATATGTTATTTTTTTAATATACCTTAGGCAAATAACTTATTTAAATCATCAATAGATATCTTATAGAATGAATCTATAATTAAATCTGCCGAAGAAAGATCTTGATTTCCAGAATGTTCACTTATATATCCAAGACACTTCATTCCAGCTTTATTAGCAGCTATAACCCCATTATGTGAATCCTCTACTACTAAACATTCTTCTGGTTTTATACCTAATTTATTGGCTGCATATAAAAATATATCTGGTTCCGGCTTGCTGAGTTTAACATATTGACCAGAAACTACAGCATCAAAATATTTTTCGAGTTTAATTGCCTTTAATGAAGCTTCTACAGCATCCATATTTGAAGATGAAGCCACTGCTAGTTTATATTTATTTTCGCTTAACTTATCCACAAGTTCAGTTACCCCATCTATTGGCTTTAGAACTTTACTGGTCGTAATATGCTCATAATAAGCATCAGAATTAAGTTTCATAAGTTCTTCCATTTTCTTATCTATATCATGATTTTTCTTAATACAACTCCACTTATGGCTGGCAGTTGTTCCTACATATGTGCTATGTTCACCATCATTAAGTTCTATTCCTAACGTCTTTAAAAATTTAGTTTCCACCTTTAAATGTTCTAATTCACTGTCAACTAAAACACCATCCATATCAAATATTACTGCTTTTAACATTTTTATTCCTCCTCTTATGTATACCATACAATTATATCTTATATAAAATCAAAATTATACCCAATGTTATAATTAAAAGAGGGCTTAAAAAGCCCTCAAAATTTTTCTAATAGCCCATATTTTTGCAAGGATTACCACAGGACAAATAGAATAATGCAATTATAAATAAGATTCCATTATCTAATTTGCTTCCATGTCCTCCCTTTTTGGAAAATTGAAGAATTATTAATATTAATATTACCAGTGATGGCAAACTGCATAAACAATTGTTACCCATAACTGGAACAGGTCGACATATTGCAACCTCTTGACGGTTTCTACACATAATATACCCCCCCTTTTGGGCTGTGGTCAATGTATTTCTATTTTCCATCATTTGTTTATATTATATATTATTCCAGTGGTTAAAAAATGTGAATCACTTTTATCTATTTTGAACCTTTGCCTTTGTTTTTTGTCATAAACTTTAGCATATTTATTATTACAGCCAGCTGCTTGAAATCTATATTGTTTATTGTTTGTTGCAATTCATTTATGTTTACACCGTTCACTGTATCTTGCAACTTTTTCACATCCATATTTTTAAGCATGTTTTGTATTTCTACTGGATCCATATCTTTATTGTTCTCTTTATTATTATTATTATTATTATTATTTTTATTAGACATAAAAACACCTCTTTATTTAAAGGAGGGTAAATACATACCCTCCTTATAGTTATAAATTATAAAGTTGCTGTTTTATTTACATGGACTATTACAGGATAGATAGAATAGAGCAATTATAAATAATATGCTATTATCTACTAACTTGCCTGCACATCCTGAAGAGGAACTAGAACTTGAACTTGTTCTCTTACATTTTTTGCTGAACTGAAGTATTATTAAAATTAAAATTATTAATGTAGGTAAACTACAGCCACAGCCACTTCCTCCAAATCCTCCTATATTAGGAAACATTGGAGCACTTTGTACACAACCACAATTACTTTCATATCTTCTACTCATTATTAACCCTCCCTTGGGTAGTAATGCTTTGTATCATATTTTCCATCATTTGTTTATACTATATTTTATTCAATATATAAAAATTTGTGCTACTCATAAAAATTTTATGTTATTTTTTTTCTGTAGACTTAATTCTGCTCATTCCATATGCTTCTATTAAAACAGTTACAAGTTCACCTTTATCTGAATCTAAAAGTATCTTAATAGCATTTATTATATCTGCCCTAGATTTGTTATTTCCTTCTGCTTCTCTACTCGCCATTTTTTCCAGTATTGGTACCATATCTAATAGATTTACTTTACCCAATATCTTTGCTACATTGTCTAGATTAAAATCAAAGGGGCTATTATTTTCAGGTTCTTTTAAAACGCGATGATGTTTTCTATGTGTAGGCATATTTATACCTCCTTGTTCTAAAATTGTTATGTTTTAGATAAATGCTTAAATAAAATTCATCCAAAACATAACTTTAAACATAACTTTAAATAGCTTCTTCTGAAGTATGTTTTTTTCCGTCCTTACATAAAAAGATTAAAGCAACTACAACAAGAATAAATATTCCATTATTTCCTAACATCTTTTTAAAACCAGGTTTATTATCATTGAGACCATCCTTACATGCATCATTACCCATATTTTTAAAATTTTTTTCTGCAGATATATGTGAAGTCCTACGTCTATGCCCATGATGCGTAGTACATTTTTCCTTAACTGTTTCCTTTCTTTCTTCATCTTTATTGAAATTAAAGTTACAAAATTTTTTACCTTTTCCAAACCCAAAAACAACTACCAAAATCAATCCCCACACAAGTAAATTCGATCCCTTACCTGTTTTGCCTACCATATCCATTATTCCCATAGTTCATCCTCCTTTTTTAAAAGTAAAGTTTATACTATTAATATATACTATTCTTTAATCTATTTTTTGTTTAGACATCTTAAAGAAAATACACTGTCCCACTTGTCAACTTTTTTTAGCTTCCCTTAGATTGCCTTAAAAAAAGGTGCATATATTATGCACCTTTAGGCATGTATAAAATCATCCATTTATTGCTATTAAAATTCCTTTCATCTTAATATTTTACTTATAGTATAAATCTGTAGTATCATGTCTATAAGGTCCGCCCTGTCTGAGGTAACCATTGGTTTTAATGCATTTAACACCTCAAATTCTTTATTGCCTCTTGGCTTTTGTTCGTTTGTATCTCCAGAATTCATACCACCAGCACCAAATAAAGATGACAACTGCCCCATATCCACAGAACCTAGTAAACTCATTATTTGACTCATATCTATATTTTTAAATAACCCTGCCAAATTTCCAAAATCCATATTGGCAAAACTATCATTATTTCCATCTATAACTTCTTCACCTTCTAATGGCTCTCCATCACTAGTTGACATAATATCACCCCTTTATTAAAAAGGAGGGCCAACTTAATTGCCCTCCTTAGTTGTTAACAAACATTTGGTTGTTTACAATGACTAGAACAACATAAATAAAATATTGTAATTATAAATAATACACCATCATCTACTAGTTGCCCATCACCTGTGCATTCTCCATCCTCATCAGTATCTGTACATTCTTTTTTCTTACTAAATTGCAAAACTATTAATATTAATATAGTAAGTTGTGATAAATTGCAACAGCAATTTCCCCCACGTTTAAATCCCCAATTATTTGAAAACATATAACCTCCTCCCTAGGTAATTTAAATATTAATTACTAAAAGCCAGTAGTACTACCAGCAAAATCTGTACCGTCATCAGTATCCAGATTTATTATATTTGTATTTGTGTTTCTATTTCCACCAGCAAGCATTGCCAATATTACAACTACCCAGATTATTGATACTCTTCCTAGTCCCGAACCATTTCCTCTTCTGCGCCTTCTGCCACATGGATCACAACCTATAATACTTCCTCCGGAATTACCTCCACAACCACAACAGCAGAACAAAAAGAATATGACAACTAAAATCAGTAAAATATTGTTATTTTTCTTTCCAAAAAGACCACAATTCGCAATATCCTTAGAGCTTAAACCCATACCCATTCACTTCCCCAATATTTTTTTGAAGATGCCCTAAGCTTTAGTTCTTCACAATACATAATATTCCTTGCATATAAAAAATGACACTGTTACATATATTACACATAAAATACTTTAATATTTAATGGTTTTATGTTAAATTTATAAACAGAGTTATATTAACTTATCTAAAGGAGGATCTATGTCATGAAATTTTTTTTCATAGCATTTTAGCAATGATTTATATTATAAAATTTTTATATTCAACTTTTTTATTACCGCCTGGCATCTTTATTCTTTTACTCGCTTTGGCATGTTTTAAACTTTTTAAAAATAGAAGTAAACTTTTTAAGCCATTGCTATTTTTAACTATTATATTTTATGCATTCTGTACGCCCCTTGTTACGAACTTAATTATTGGATCTCTTGAGCATCAGTATCCTGTTCCCACGAATCCTCACGGTGATGTAATTGTTATGCTTGGTGGTGGTGCAACATTAGATACCCCAAATTTAGATTTTAAAGGTCATCTGTCTGGATCTTCTGCTAACAGACTTATTACCACTATGGAATTGTATAAAAAATTAAATATACCTATAATAATTTCTGGTGGGAAAGTTTTTAAATCATCAGGAACAGAGTCAAAGATAGCTGAAAATATTTTGATGGCCATTGGCGTTTCTAAAGATATGATATTTATTGATTCTCAGAGTATTAACACCACTGAAAATGCAAAATATACCAAGAAGATTTTGAGTAAATATAATTTTAAGCATCCTATTCTTGTAACTTCGGCTTTTCATATGCCTAGAGCTGTAAAACAATTTAATAAATTTGATTTAAAAGTACTTCCATTCCCCACTGACTATCAGACAGATATTCATGAATACTTTACAGTAAATGATCTGGTACCCTCTGGAGATGGAATTTTAAAACTTAGCCTTTCAATAAAAGAATACTTAGGACTAGCGGCCACTACTATCTACTGAATCCTGCTATGACAAAGCAGTGGAAAATAACTACACGGATTGATTTTTAGTTAAAAGTTAAGAGAGAATAGTTCTAAGATTTGTAAACAAATCTTAGAACTATTCTCTCTTATAAATATTCAAAACTGGTATCTGGTACCTGATAATTTACAACTGCTTCTTTGGCAACTACCTCGCTGGTACATTTCATATTTTATACATCCATTTTCTTTTACTGCTAAATGTACTAATTCTTCTGCAAACTCTAAAACCTCTTTAACCTTATTAAACTTAACATAATTTTTTGCAATAATTTTTACCATAATACTTACATCATTACTATCTATTATTTAAAATTTCTCATAATGAACACTATCTTCATTAAACCTATCCACAACTGTACTGTTTTGATCTGGATATCCAACTGGCACTACTGCATATGGTATTATATTTTCTGGTAACTTAAAAAGTTTTTTTACAAAATTCATATTTTCTTCTGATACCGCTGTACCAAGCCATACTGCCCCAAGCCCCAAGTATGTAGCCTCTAACAATAAATTTTCTGTAGCTGCTCCTAAATCTTGTTGCCATGCATCTGATACCCTAAGTTTGTCTTTATTGGCCACTATTACAAACGTAACTGCAGAGTTTGCCACCATTTTTGAATATGGACTCATTCCTGATAATTTATTTAATGTTTCTTTATTTTCAATTACAATAAATTCCCATGGTTGTTCATTAACTGCTGATGGCGCTTGCATTGCTGCTCTTAATAGTTTCTCGATTTTTTCTTTTTCAACTGGCTTTTCTTTATATTTTCTTATACTTGTTCTATTAAAAATTGCTTCCATGTTATTACCTCCAAGTAATATATATTTTTTGTCACATTATTTAACCTTTCCTATTTTGCTAAATGGCCATATTCTTAACACAACTTTTCCATCTACTTGTTTATTATCTATTAGACCAAAACTTCTACTATCCCTACTTACTTGCCTATTATCACCTAAAACAAATAGCTTGCCATTTGGAACTTTTATAGGGAAATTCATATCTTCTTTAAACGTTTTGCTAGTAACATATACTTCGTTAAGTTTTTTCCCATTTCTATATACAGATCCATCTTTTAAATCAACTTCATCTCCAGGAACTCCAATTACCCTTTTTACTAACCTTGTATTGCCATTTGAATTCAAGTTTAACTGATTTTCAACATCCTCCCTAAAAATATTTAGTTCATCTGCATAATTATTTTTATACTTATTCTCTAAAAAAATAATTATATCTCCACTTTTCGGACTAGTAAAATCATAACTTATTTTTTCAGTAATAAGCTTTTGTCCTTGGTATAGTGTATTTTCCATAGAACTCTGCTTAACCTCAACAGCTGCAAAAACTTTTGTATCTACAACTACAGCTATAACAATTGCGAACACAATTGATACTGTCCACCCGCAAATTTCTTTAAATATAATCTTTTTCTTATTCACAAGCTCCTCCTATCAAAATTTAATATAATCAGCCGCATTGTTTCCTGCCAGTTTTCCTTCTTTAGCTACTTTATCAGTAGACTCATTAATGTGTAGTGCATTTCCACATACAAAAATTCCACCAATATCTGTTTGCAAATTATTGTCAACCTTAGGTTCATGAGTTTCTTTGCATATACTAACCCCTAATTCACTTATAATCTCGTTCTCTGGAATCAACTTAAATGCCAGTATTAAATTATCACAGGCTATAAATTCTTCTGTGCCTTCCATCTTTTTATTATTTATATCAACATTTATAATAGTTACTCCAGTTATCCTATCCTTACCTTGGATTTCTATCACATCATAGCCAAGCCTAACAGATATATCAAAAGGTTTTACCCAACTTTTAAAATTTTTTTCAAGTCCTAATATATGATTTTTGGGTTCTATTATTGCCTTTACATGTATGCCCTCCACCACTAATCTTCCTGCCATTATAAGTCCTAAATTATTTGAACCTAAAACTACAGCTTCTTTACCTGTTACATACCCTTCAACATTAACAAATCGTTGAACTGTACCTGCAGTGTATACCCCAGCACATTTGTTTCTATCAATATCACCATTTAAATTTCCATTTTCTCTAGCTCCGGCTGCATATATTAAAGCCTTACCTTTTATCTTGAATACCCCATCTTCACCATTTACTGCAGTCACTATTTTATTACTATCTATATTTAAAACTGTTGTACTTGTTTTGCATAAAATATTTAATGTTTTAACTATTTTTATAAGCCTCTCCGCATATTCAGGTCCTGTAAGGTTTTCCTTAAATGTATCCATTCCGAATCCATCATGAATACATTGATTTAATATTCCTCCCAAGTTTTCCTCCCTATCTATTATAATTACATCATCAATTCCTTGTTTTTTAGCTGCTATTGCTGCTGAAATGCCTGCTGGTCCTGCACCGATAACAATAATATCATAAGTCTTCATAAATTTACCTCCAAAAACGTGACAATAAAAAAAGTACAGATTACTATTTAGTAAAATCTGTTACCTTAATCAATAAGCCTACCTACTGATTTTATCATTTTAAATTTTAACATTCAACAAAATGTATATTTATTATTTATAATATGTTAGCATAGTACCATCTACATTGATATAAAATATATGAATGTAGATGGTACTATGCATAGCAAAAATCTTGTTAAGAAGGAGCAGAATTATATGGGTATATTCTCAGTTTTATTTATTTTAGTTGGTTTATGTATATTTGAAATAGTTTCAAGTATTGATAATGCTGTTATAAACGCAGAAGTACTTGGAACTATGTCTGAAAAAGGCAAGAAATTTTTCCTTGTTTACGGGTTAATATTCGCAGTATTCGTTGTACGTGGATTACTGCCTTGGCTTATAGTTTGGCTTACCAATACTAGTCTTGGACCAATAGGTGCACTTACTGCAACATTTTCAAATGATCCACACGTACAAGATGCCATTGAAACCAGTAAACCTTTCCTTATGCTAGGTGGTGGAATATTTCTAGTATTCTTATTTTTACAATGGCTATTTATGGAAGATAAGAAATTTGGCCTTACCAGTGAAAAATTTTTTTTGAAACATGGAGCCTGGTTCTACGCTGTGGTCTCAATAATTTTAGTAGCTGTCGTTGCATTTTCCTTGAAATATAATTACATGCTAGCTTTATCTGCAGTAATAGGTTCCTCAGCATTTTTTATAACGGATGGATTCAAAAAGAATGCTGAGTCTAACGAAAATCAATTATTAAATAATAAGGGTAGTATGTCAGATATAAGTAAAATATTATATCTAGAAATTATTGATACTACATTTTCAATTGACGGAGTTTTAGGTGCATTTGCTTTTACAATGTCAGTACCACTAATAATACTTGGAAATGGCTTAGGAGCTTTGGTAGTTAGACAACTTACAATAGGAAATATTGATAATATCAAAAAATATGTATATCTAAAAAATGGAGCAATGTACTCTATATTATGTCTTGGCACTGTAATGATACTTGAAGGCTTTAGTGTAGAAGTGCCACAGTTCATTTCACCACTAGTAACACTATCCGTTATAGCCTTATTCTTTTGGAAATCAGTAGTTTATGAGAAAAACCATAAAAAAGGCAAATGACAATTCACAAGTTTAGGGAATTTTGCCTTTAGGCAAAATAAAACAATTAAAAAATGGAAGGTAGCTTTGTGGAAAACACAACTACCTTCCTTTTTTATTGATTCTTCAGCGGTAGCAGAAAATCTTCTGCCACTTGCCACTTGATAACTGCCTCTATATCTGGCAACTGCTTCTCTGTCCTTCTGTACTTATTACAACTTCATTGTAGGGTATTATAATTTGTGATTCTAGCATTGCTGATTTTACAGCAGCCACAATTCCGCCGCAACATGGTACTTCCATTCTTACCACTGTTATACTTTTTATATCATTATTACTCAAAATATCTTTTAACTTTTCTTTGTAGTAATTTACATCATCTAATTTTGGACATCCTATAACTGTTATATGATCCTTTATAAAATCCTTATGAAAATCAGCATAAGCATAAGCTGTACAATCTGCTGCAACTAATAGGTTAGCTCCATTTAAATATGATGCTCTTGTATTTACTAAATTTAATTGTACAGGCCATTGTCTTAATTCTGATGTATTCTTTTCATCACTAATGTTATCTTCCTTCTTTACTGGTTTTTCTATAACATGTGGTTTTCTAACTATAGTCCTTGCTACTGTGCCTGGACATCCACTAGGCATAACATGCTCAGGTGATTTTTTTTCTTTTTCTTCCTTAAGATTTTCAACCGCTTCTACGCTATACTCATTAGCATCTCTTTCTATTATTTCAATAGCTCCTTCTGGACATCCTGGAAGGCAATCACCTAGTCCATCACAATAAATATCGCTTATGAGCTTTGCCTTTCCATCCACTATCTGAATAGCTCCTTCATGACAAGCCTTTACGCATATTCCACAACCGTTACATTTTTCTTCATGTATTTTAACAATTTTTCTCTTCATATTTTTTGCCTCCATTTTATATTAGGTATATTTTACTTGTTATTTTCTTTCATGTATCTTAATGAACCATATTCACCTTATTGTTGCTTTCTTATTTCAATTATAGTAATATTTTAGTATAAAGTCGGTAACTTATGTTACGTTTTCTAAAAGTATTTTAGATCCATCTTAAATATTCAAAATAAATAAAATGGAAGTGAACAAAATGGCTGAGTTTACAAATGTTTTAACCCATTGCATAATATTTAAAAGTTTTAATATAGATTCTATATTAAACCTGTTATCTCAAATAAATTATAAAATAAATTTATATTCTAAGGATAAAATAATTGCATCTGAAGGTGATAATTGCTTTGACTTAGGAATTATACTTGAAGGATCAATTGAAGTTAAAAAGCTTTTTGTTTCTGGTAAAACTGTTACCATCACAAAATTATTACCAGCAGATATATTTGGAGAGGTTGTTATTTTTTCAGACATGAATAAATATCCTTCCACCATTATGGCTTCGGATAATTGTAAAATATTATTTTTAAGCAAAATTGACATTATTAAGCTTTGTAGCATTAATGTCAACATATTAAATAATTTCATGGGATTATTATCTAATAAAATTCTCATGTTAAATAAAAAACTAAAGAACTTATCCTATGAAACCTTGAGAGCAAAAGTAGCAAGCTTTTTACTTGAAAATTATTATTTAAATAAAAAAAACATTTTCCAAATAAGTTCTTCCCGAAAAGAAATGGCTGAAGCCTTAGGTATACCACGTCCTTCACTTTCAAGAGAACTTAGAAACATGAAAAAAGATAAACTTATTGATTTTCATAAAAATACCTTTAAAATTTTAGACATAAATAATCTGGAAGATATACTATCATAATAAGTAACAACTTCATGATAAAAAAAACATAATTCACGTCAATGTTAAAATTTTTTTTTAGCAATAATCATTATTACTTGTAATTTCCATAACAATTGTATAAAATTTAAATAAAGGAACTAAAATATTTTAGAACACAAAATATAAAATCGAATATGTAAAATTACGAGGAGTGATTTCTATGACAAAATTAGTTTTAATAAGACATGGTGAGAGTGAATGGAATAAAGAAAATAGATTCACTGGTTGGACAGATGTAGATTTATCTGAAAAAGGGATAGAAGAAGCTGTTCATGCAGGAAAGATTTTAAAAAATAACAACTACTTATTTGATATTTCTTACACTTCAGTTTTGAAAAGAGCAATAAAAACTCTTTCTACTATTCTAGAAGAATTAGACCTTCTATGGATACCCGTATATAAATCTTGGAAACTTAATGAAAGACACTATGGTGCACTTCAAGGTTTAAACAAAGCTGAAACTGCTAAAAAATATGGTGATGAGCAGGTCCATAAATGGAGAAGATATGTAGATGTAAGGCCACCTTCACTAGATAAAAAAGATCCTAGATATGCAGGAAATGAATATAAATATCACGACTTAAAACCAGAAGAAATACCCGGAGCTGAAAATCTTGATGATACACAAAAAAGAGTAATTGAATACTGGAATGAATTTATTGTTCCTGAAATAAAGCTTGATCAAAAAATAATTGTAGCTGCTCATGGAAATACTCTAAGATCTCTTGTGAGATATCTAGATAAAATTCCTGGAAATGGGATTGCCAATTTAAATATACCAACTGGCATTCCTCTTGTATATGAACTAGATGAAAATTTATCGCCAATACGCCACTATTATTTAGGTATGGACGGTGAATTACCTGAAGAGATTGTATCCACTGATATACCAAAAAAAGTGGAAGATTACAACACTATTATTGAAAAATAGCTCGAATGAAATTGAGAGAAGCATGTCAAGTCACGTTCAGAGGCTACTCGCTACACTTAAAAAGATTTTTAAAAAAACTATGCAACAATTAAGGGGCTGATTTCTGTATTGAACAGGAATCAGCCCCTTTTTAAGTTCCACTGATGGAAATGTATCTTCCACCATAATTACCTACTTTTCTAATCTCCACAATTTAATACTACTCCTTGGATTTAACTCCAAGGCAAGCCATAGTTTAATCTAAATTTTCTCCATTAGATTCAATTACTTTCTTATACCAGTAGAATGATTCTTTCTTTATCCGCTTAAATGTGCCATTTCCATTATCATCTCTATCAACATAGATTAACCCATATCGCTTCTTCATTTCACCAGTACCCGAACTAATCAAATCAATGGCAGACCACATAGTATATCCCATTAAGTCCACATGATCTTCTATAGCTTTATTCATTTCTATGATATGACTTTTTAAATAACTAATTCGGTAATTATCATTAATACATCCATTATCATCTATTTCATCAATAGCACCCAATCCATTTTCTACAACAAACAAAGGAATTTTATACCGGTCATAAATCTTATTTAATGTATATCGAAGTCCCTTTGGATCAATCTGCCATCCCCATTCACTTACGTCCAAGTATGGATTTTTCACTCCACCCAGCAAATTCCCCATCGTAGTCTCATGCCCTTCTTCTGTGGTTATACAATTACTCATATAGTATGAAAATGAATAAAAATCAATGCAGCCTTCTTTTAGAATCTTTTCATCCCCTGGCTCAAAAGTAATCTCAATGTTATTCTTTTTAAAATAATTTAATGCATAATAAGGATATTCTCCTCTTACTTGTACATCCGCACAAAAGTCATTTATAATATGATCTAGTTCTTGCTGAAGAAGTAAATCTTCTGGTCTGCAAGTTAAAGGGTACATAGTGATATGTGCAATCATACAACCCACTTTAAAATTAGGATTAATTTCATGTGCTGCTTTCACTGCCTTTGCACTTGCTAAAAACACATGGTGTAATGCCTGAAAACGTAGTTGCATATCATCTAAAGGATTTGCAATTTCTTCATCTTCCTGGTTCAATATACCTAAGACTTCTAAGTTTCCCATTGGCATAGTGGCAAAATTAATTTCATTAAATGTCAGCCAATACTTAACTTTATTTTTATAACGTTTAAATACAGTTATAGCATAACGTTCAAAAAACGAAATAACCTTATAACTAGCGAATCCTTGATATACTTTCACCAAATGATATGGAATTTCAAAATGACTTAGTGTTACCAATGGTTCAATGTTATATTTATGACATTCGTCGAACACATCATCATAAAATTGTAATCCTTCTTCACTTGGCAACTCATCGTCACCATTTGGAAAAATCCGACTCCAGGCTATTGATAAACGAAATACTTTAAATCCCATTTCAGCAAGCAATGCAATATCTTCTTTATAATGATGATAAAAATCTACAGCTTCATGGCTTGGATACTTTTCGTCTGGTAATATACTAGATGTAAATTTTCTGTTTTTATGAATTGATCCTGATATTAAATGATCACAAATACTTTCTTTTTTACCATCTACATTCCAAGCACCTTCACATTGGTTTGCAGCTACTGCTCCACCCCATAGAAATCCTTTCTGAAACAACTTAATCACTCCCTTTTCACAATTATAATACGGCTATTAAATCTTCACCAGCGTCAATAGACGCATCACCGCTCTTTACTACTACAATATCTAAATAATCTTTTGTGTTTGTTACTAAAATAGGTGAATCTAGTGAATACCCTTCCTTTATAATGGCTTCTATATCAAAAGAAATAAGTAGCTTACCTTTTTTCACCTTATCACCTTGTTTTACATATGTTTTAAAGTATTTTCCTTCCAATTCCACTGTATCCATACCAATATGAATTAATACTTCGCATCCTTTGTCGGATAGTAATCCAATAGCATGTTTAGTTGGGAATAATGCAATAACTGTACCATCAAATGGTGCAATAACATTTCCTTCACTTGGTGTTATGGAAACTCCCTTCCCCATTGCTCCGTTTGCAAATGCTGCATCTTTCACTTGATCTAAAGGTTTTAACGTGCCAGTCATTGGTGATGAAATGATTTCTTTTCTACTTATAATAATATCCTTTTCTTGGCTTGCATCTGTAAGAACTTCTTTATCTTTAAACCTAATAAATGCTACAACAAATCCAATTACAAATGAAATAACAGTCACAATTAAACATTGAACCAAACTTTTACCAGGTTGTTTAGGATCTAATAATGCAGGTATTTCAAAAATTCCCATTCCCGCCATTATATGATATTTCAATCCAAAGAAAGCGGTCATTCCTCCAGCAATTGCACCACAAAAACATGAAAGTACAAACTGCTCCATTCGTGGTAACAGTATGCCATAAATTGCGGGTTCAGTTACACCAAAGATTCCAGATACCCAAGCCGGTAAAGCAATTTGTTTTAAAGCTTTATCTTTTGTCTTTAACCAAATCGCAAAAACCATACCGGTAGTAGTAAATGCTACGAACGTAGTGAACCCTAAAATTGGATCAGCAATACCAGCTACGATATTGGTGATACATAAGACAACTAAGACGATCTGGACTCCAAAAATAATTAATACTTGCCATAATCCCCCAACAAAAATTCCAGCAATTATAGGATTTAATTTATACACACATAAAACTGTATTAGTAATTACTTTTGAAAGCATATTTGCGAATGGACCTATAGCAACAAAACCTAATGGAACTGAAATCAATAGTACAAGCATTGGTGTTACAAAAGTTTTAATCATATCAGGAATTATACGATTAAAGAAAGATTCTAATGGCTTTGCAATTGCAACAATCAATATAACCGGTAATAAAGTAGAAGTATAGGTTGCTTTGAACACATATCCAAATAATTTAACATCTACACCATTGATTGTTGGATAACATAAAGAAGCACCAATGATTAATCCTAAGAGAGGACTCATATTAATTTTTTTTGCAGTATTGTATCCAATTATAATTGGTAGAAAATAGAATATTGAGTCTCCAATTGCATTTAATAATAAATAAATTCCACCAACATTAGAATATAAACCAAGATAAGATAGGGTAGAGTTCAAACCTTTTAACATACCACATGCACATAGTAATGCAATTGATGGCATCATAATACCTGTAATTAAGTCTAATGCTTTTTCTTTAAAACTCATTTTCTTTTCTTGAACTACAGATGAAACAAAAGATATCTTTGCAACTTTGCACACATCTTCATACACTTGTGGTACATGATTCCCAATAACAACTTGATACTGTCCAGCACTATGCATGACAGTAATTATGCCATTCATATTTTTCAAAACTTCGTCATTTGCAAGACTTTCATCTTTTAAATTAAACCTCAACCTAGTAACACAATGTGCTAGACTTACAATGTTGGCCTTTCCACCAACATTTTTAACAATGTCTTTTGATAATGATTCATACTTTCCCATTTTTAATTCCTCCATTTTTCTTTTTTATTTGAAATATGAAGGTGTAGCCAACTTAATGTCACCATCCAGTCATAAAGCAGACTTATAAACAATTCTTTCAATATGAATAGTTAAATATAGTTTTTCATCATTAGATGTATCATAATTGTATTTTATTTTAATGAACCTGCTTATCTTATCCGCACATTCATATGAGTTTACATACCTTGTTTTTATTGTATACAGCAAATCATCCTGGGCATCATCAATATAAGTTTTTCCTTCTAATAACCTTTGTGCGAAAAATTTCAAGTGTGTAATAAAACGATAATAGTATACTGAATCTTCATTAAAAATAGTATTAAAATTATATTTCACTATATTAGATATTTCAGATATTATTTCTGTTATTTTATGCATATCTCCAGAGTTTTCGCTCAATACTGCCTCAACAATATGGATTGCTATAAATCCGGCTTCATCATCAGGCAGTCTAACTGAAAATCGCTCTTCAATCATGTCAAGAGCTTTTGATCCAATTTTATATTCATCACTATATAATCTTTTTATATCCCATAGAATAGCATTTTTCACTGAAATGCCATCTTTATAACGTTTAACTGCTGCATATAAATGATCAATTAAAGAAATATAAATTGTATCTTTTATATTCCTATCTAAAGCCTTTGCAGCATATTTTATAATATCCTCGCCCAATTCCACATACTCAGATGGGATATATGTCATCATTTCTTGAAACTTGTTATTAACTTCGGGATCAGATAATATAAATACTTTATCTATTTTGCTCATATCAACTTCTTCTCCACACTTTTTCTTAAATGCAAGTCCACATCCCATAACAATTTTTTCCACACCATTTTTATATTTAATTACTACAGCATTATTATTGAAAATTTTGTGAATTACCATTATCCATCATCCTTTCCACTAATTTTATCTTTTGCTTTATCTAATAAGTGCCAAATATAATTTTTATATCATCATGCTAATGTCCCCAACTTTGTGTAATAAAAAAACCTGTTCATATGTTGTCATGGACATAATATTCCACAATAACATATAAACAGGTATAGCTCGCCTTTGGCAATCACCATCCAACAATTAAATTATAGTATAAAAAATAATTTTTTGCAATATAAATTTTAATATTCTATAACTACAATATTACTTTGAACTCAATTTTGCTTTTAAAATACAAATAAATAAGCTTAAGGTATTAATATATGAGACTTTAATGGTATTTTTTCTGATTTTAATTCTTTAAATATTTTTATATCTTTATCAGTAAAATCTTTTAAATCTTTTCACTGAATATATTTTCCCCTTGGACTTTCATCCTACTAATATTCGCTTTCTAACAACGCAATTTCTTTAAAACACTACTAATCAGTGACTTCTTGTCTCACCTTTGTATTTTGCAAATGTGTATTAAATATTATGCTCAATAAGCAAAAGTTGATTACCAATCTTCTGCAAGAAATATAATCTCATTTCTTTGTTTGCTTATAGCAACAAGACTTAGCTCACCATGTTTCCAATCGCTGGGATGATAAGGCTTGCTATCAATGATATAAATTATAAAATCTTCTGGCAAATCATTATAGCCCAAAATACTAAATGCGCCTAAAAGCACACCATTTTATTCAGCTTCAACGTCTCTTGATTTTCCTATCCACTTTGCTTTGTGTGAAAATTCGTCAATATAATTCTTAATGGAATCTGAATCCATTTCAAATTTTAGGTCGAAATTTTCACCCCCCTGCAAGAAAGCAGGATTATAACTAAATACAATATTTTTTGTATTGCCTGGAATTTTATTAGGAAAATATTTTGTCAATAGGTTGTTTGGATAATCCGTCAGTTTTAAAACTCTTTCATATTTACCTATATCCGTTGTTGTAGTTGTTGCTATATCAATGGACATAAAAACAAATGCAAAAAGCATTCCAAAACTTAAAATAAAAATCAATATTCCTGTTATTACAGATGATGCACCAATTTTCAATTTTTCTGTTACAGTGAAAAAAGTTATTATTCCTAAGCAAACAAACGGCACAGCAAATTTTATTCAAAGTTTCAATTTTTATTGCCTTGGCTTTGCCGGTTTTTAAAATTGATATATTTGACAATGTTATGTCGACTTTTTCAGAAAGCTTGGTAACACTCATTTTTCTTTTGGCAAGCATTACATCAATATTTATTATAATCATATCCACACCCCTCAAATAGTTAATTCATTTTCTTCACGAATTTGTGCCGCTTTATATACAAGATGTGATAGTGATGCAGCCGTAACAGTAATGGCAATTCCTGCGAACACTACAACTAATGCCAAGAGAATAAATACTAAGAGAACGATCCCCGGATGATTCATATTCAATAATAATAAAATGATATTGCCTGTAAAGAAAAATGCAGAATCACTGGCTGAAAATATTGAAATCAACTTTAATAAATTTGCATTTTTTCTGCAAAATGAATTATCCTTTCCAATCTCATCTGTAATTTTCCAACTGCAAACAAGCGTAGCATAACATGGCACGGAAGTTATCCACAGAAACGTCAGCCATAGCCAATAACACAATGAAAATTCCGGATTAGAAGCTGCAATACTCTTTCCCAAAAAATGAAAAACATAAAAATATATAGCTGTACCACAAATCGCTGCTCCAATAATAATAGCCTTTAATCATTTGGATAATTTTAACTGATTCATAACATTCCCCCCTAAATAATTTATATTACTTATACCATAATCATACCTCAATTTTGGCGTAAATCAATAATTATTTATCGACTTACAATAAATGATTGCCTCAGTAAAATAAATATTCTTGTCATGGCAAAATAATTGAGATAACAATATCCAAGTTAATAGTCTACCACCTTCCTACTTGTCATAATTCGTTAAATTATTTCAAAGAAAATAAACTATCATCCAAAGCAAAAAGGCAGTAATGCCATAGAAATTAATTTCTATGGCATTACTACCTTTTTGTCTATTATGTTTTATTCTAGTATTTTAGTATTTTAGTATTTTATTGTTTTATTGTTTTATTGTTTTGTTTAATTTTGCCCTAAGACAAAATCCCCTTAACTCTTCTCTCTTAACTTTTAACTGTTTTTAAAGTATTTCTTTATCGAGCTTATTAAAAATAGGGAATTCATCTTCAGTATGGAGGGAAACATCTAAAACATCGTATAACTTCTCCAGCTGTTTTATAATTTGCTCTGTTCTTTCATCGTTTTTTATAAGTAAATACATTTGACTGGTATCACTATCATTTATCTCTGAACATATTATACCCTCTAAATTAAAAGCTCTTCTAGCGAAGAGTCCCACAATGTGAGACATAACTCCAGGATGATTATTAACTATTAATTTTATTACATAATTATCAGTGGTCATACTATTTCACCGCCTATCATTTCAGTGATTCCTTCTCCAGGAACAACCATAGGTACAACATTCTCAAATTCTTCAATTGGTATGTTTATTAAACATGGTCCCTTTTCACTAAACATTTTCTTAAATGCATCTAATGGCTGCTCATCTTTTTTAACATTATAACCTTGAATTCCAAACCCCTTAGCAATGGCTGCAAAATCTGGATTTGTAGCAAACTTTGATGCCATATAATGTTCATGATAAAACAACTGTTGTTGTTGTCTTACAAGTCCCAACCGTCCGTTGTTTAATATTATTATCTTTACGTTTAACTGTAAATCAGCTAAGGTAGCAAGTTCTTGAATATTCATTAAAAATGATCCATCACCAGAAAAGCAAACTATAGTTTTTTCTTTGTTCGCAATTGCTGCACCAATAGCAGCTGGAAGTCCAAAACCCATGGTTCCAAGTCCACTAGAGGTTAAAAGTGTTTTAGGGCGTTTAAATGGATACGTTTTTACAACCCACATCTGATGCTGACCAACATCAGTGGTAATTATAGTGTCATCTTGGACTAAATCACTCACAGTTTTAATTATATTTATTGGATGAAATAAATCCTCGGCGCCAGGCAGACATATTGGCATTTGCTCTTTCTTATTCTTTATATGACTTATCCATTTTTCTCTGTTATTTTCATCTATGAAATCAATCATTTTATCCATGACAACAGCTATATCTGCACAAATTGACAGATCAGTTTTTTTGATTTTATCTATTTCTACATCATCGATGTCCACATGAATTATTTTAGCTTTGGCACAAAATTTATTTATATTTCCAACTGCTCTATCATCAAAACGTACTCCAAACGCAAGTATAAGGTCTGCCTCATTTAGAAGCAAATTAGTATATCTTTCACCATGCATTCCAAGCATTCCAATATAAAGAGAATCTTCCATTGGAAATGTCCCAAGACCCATTATTGTTGAAACTACAGGTATATTGTTTTTCTTCGCAAATCTATATAAAATTTCTGAAGAATCTGAATTTACAATTCCGCCGCCAATATATAAAATTGGTTTATCCGACTTATTTATCATTTCTGCCGCCTTCTTGATTAGCCCCTCATCAATAGTATTACCGATACTCTTAGCTTTAAGTTCAGGCCATTTTTCAAACTCCATTTCTTCTGTTTGGACATTCTTAGGAATATCCACTAAAACAGGTCCTTTTCTGCCTTCTTCAGCAATTCTAAATGCCTCTGGAATAACATAAAAAAGTTCCTCAGCAGATCTCACGAAAAAATTATGTTTTGTTATTGGAACCGTTAACCCATACGTGTCCACTTCTTGAAAAGAATCCGTTCCAACATAATCATAGGACACTTGACCTGTTATAGCTACCATTGGTACAGAGTCAAGCTTAGCATCAGCAATTCCTGTAAGCAGGTTTGTTGCTCCTGGACCAGATGTAGCAAAACATACTGCTGCCTTTCCTGTTGAACGAGCTATACCGTGAACTATAAATGCTGCACCTTGTTCATGCCTTGCTAAGACATGTTTTATGCTACTATTATATAACGCATCATAAAGTGGAAGATTAGTTCCACCAGGAATTCCAGCGATAACGTCTATACCTAATTTTTCTAAAAGTTTTATTGTAATTTCAGCCCCACTCAATCTCATAAAAAAAAGCCCCCCTTCTCTCAGTTAAAAGTTAAGAATTAAGAATTAAAAGTTGTCTTTACACGTTAAAAATAGCACCTAAGTTTATTAAGTTTTCTGCCAAGGCAGAAAACTTTTCCTTAACTCTTAACTATTCTCTCTTAACTCTTAACTATTTGTATTCCCTCTTTACTTATTTCTAAAAATTTTATTACGTAGAACTGTTGTTGTCAATGGCTTTCACCTATTATTACGCTTTGCGTTTTAAATAGGCATTTTTTTGAAAATTCCATAAAATCGTTCCATGTTAATTGACGATTTTCCATTACTTCACTTTTATAAGTTACTTGTAACTTTATTAAGTTTTCTGCACCAGCAGAAAACTTTTCCTTAACTCTTAACTATTCTCTCTTAACTCTTAACTGTTTTCACGCTTGCTTCAAGCCAGTCTACAAATTGCCTAGCCGTTCTTGCTGATCGGCCGTTGTACCAAACTTCCCATTTTTTTGCTTCACTATGGAGGGTTTCTTTATCAATAATCATATTTCTTTTTGCCACTATCCCATCCACAATTTCTAAATATTTTTTCTGATCTGGTGAAGAAAACACAACATTTATACCAAATCTGTCTGCAAGTGATAATTTTTCCTGAACGCTATCGCCAGAATGAACTTCTTCATTCCCACTCCCTGCTCGCTCACTGAAATATTCTTTTACCAGATGTCTTCTATTAGAGGTTGCATATATTAATATATTTGAAGATTTACTTTCAAGTCCACCTTCTAATATTGCTTTAAGTGCGGTGTAACTCTCTTCATCATCTCCAAATACAAGATCATCCACAAAAATTATAAACCTCTGTGTTCTATCCTTTAAACTTCTTATTATATCGGGAAAATCTGTAAGATAAGCCTTTGGAACTTCAACCATTCTCAGTCCTTTTGTATAATATTTATTTAATATTGCTTTTACCGTAGATGATTTTCCAGTACCTCTATCTCCATGTAAAAGTACATTGTTGCCAGAAAAACCATTTAAAAATTGTTCTGTATTTTCTATTATTACGGATCTCTCAACTTCATATCCAATAAGCTCTTCTATCTCAACTGGATCAGGTTTCTTTACCCCCTTGAAGTATCCTTTCCCATCTTTACGTTCCCACACAAAAGCCCTATACTCAGCAAATGCTCCAGAGCCATAGTTTTCATGAAAGGCTTCAAGTGCATTTATAGATTCTGCCCACCTATTTGCATTACTTAGTTTTTCTTTTATAACATTTATATGTCTTGGATAATCTTTGGTATTAAGCTCTGAACACTTAGCCTCCCATTCTGGTAATTTTTCAATAATGTATTTAAACTCACTTTCATTAAAATAATTTAATAAGTAGTTTTTAATACTCTTTGAATTCACTCTTGATAATAACTGAAGATTTTCTAAATCAATATGTACTGCTTCTTTTATAAACTCTCTTTTTTTACCTGTTTTGCATTTTTCAACACTTTTCGAGAATGGGTTTTCATCAAATATGATTTTATCAATAATATACTCCTCTAAAGAGTTTGCCTCACTTTCAGCTAAGCTAAGGAAAAAATCATTATAAAGATTAAGAACTATAGCTATCTGCTTCTCATCACCGCTAATATAGTCAAGTAATGTTTTAAGTTTTTTAATCACTGTATCACCCAGTAATTTTCTATAGATGGAAATTGCGTCTAATGCGAGTTTAGAACTTTTGATTTCAAACATGTTAGCCCCCTAATTATTCTTCTATTGTTTTGTAAAGACCCCGAACTCATTAAGCTAAAATTCAAGTGATACTCCAAATAAAAATTTTCCATCTGAGTACAAGTTTTATTTTAGGCACCTTAAATAAAATAGACTAGTATACTACCTAGTTATTTTTTTAAGATGCCCTATCTGTTTATATTAATAAAAAAAGCATTAAAAGTCAACTTACTAAAAGACAAACAGAGTTCTTTTAATTAGTTGTTGTTTTTTTGGAGTAACCCCATCTAAGTTCATGTTACACTTTGCTTAATAATATTCTAGTAACATTGAAAGCTTTGTATATCCCTTAAATCCATTCCAAAGTATACCCATCGACGACCATTCCACTTATATCCTGATGCTGACTGTCTCCCTACATAAGTAAGCCAGGCCCAAAATGATTTTCCCCTTTTAGGCCATATATAAACATATCTGTATAGACAAGGTTTTATTGCACCTGGATCCACCGCTTTTAGCTCTGCTCCTCCACTTTTTTGTGACTTAACAGGTGCCTTCATTGGTGGTGGTCCAGGAGGTGATCCTGGCTGCTGACCTTGATGCGATCCTTGAGGTGGTCCTTGCGATGGTCCTTGATTTGGTCCATAATGCTGACCTCCTGGGTATCCTGGGCCAGGCTGTCTATCATCTTCATATTGGCCAAAATATGGATATCTGTATGGGCAATAAGGTGGAATTTCAGAATCATCATATTGCTTTGAATCATAGTCACTGTAAGATTCATCAATGTTTTCATTGTATGTTTCTTCTGGCTCATGATGCCTGAAGTAATTACAGTAATACATGGTTTTTCTCCTTTTTTTTGATCTCAATATACTATATGCAACTCTATCCATGTGGGTAACACTAAAATCATAGTTTTCCCTAAATGTTTCACCTGTTTTCCCTTATAGTCAAAACTATATTTTTTAAAATTGCATACACTGGAACTACTGCAAAAGCAGCAAATGGTCCTATCAGCGTCACTGCTAGAATTACTAAAATTATATCTGTCAGTGGATGTATCTTCATACTCCTTGACATAACTATAGGTACTACAACTCTTCCTTTTAATGTTTGAACTACTATAAACACAACAATAAGCTTTATAATCATAGATAAACCCATACTTACAGCAATAACTATTGGAATTATCATTGCTATGAAAAATCCAACAAATGGTATAAATGCCAGAATAAAAGTTATGGAAGCAAGCAAAATTGCATCTGGCATAGCTATTATTTTGTATCCAATAAAAATTAATGTTGCAAGTGAAAATGCTACTTTAGCCTGCCCTGTAACATAATGACCTAATATGTCATCACTGTCACTTAGTAGTTTCGAAATTAATTTCCTTTTATTGTCTTTAGTGAAACCCAATATTTTATCTTCAAGTTTATGCCCATCATATAATAAGTAATACACCATTATTATTATTAACAGCACTGTGGAAAACGTATTCATAAAATATCCTATAACTTTTTTGCCTATTTGCCCTATACCACCAATATAACTTTTTACCATACCAGTTAGTAACCTATGAATTTCATTTAAATCTATAAAATTATCTATCCATCTTATTGTTCCATCTATGTTCTTTTTATCATTTATTATTTCAATAAGTTGACTGCTTATTTGATAAAATTGTTCATAGATATATTGCCAAAAATAAGCTCCAACACCACTCAAAATAAATACAAAAATAATCAAAGTTAACATGCTGGATTTTGCATAGCTTATACCTTTATGAATAAAAACTAAGTTTAAAGGTCTTATTATGTAATATATTAGAATAGACAATAATAATGGTATTATAATTGTTTTATCAACAGTTATAGCCAGTTTTGATAAAAATGTCATATTACTTAAAAACACAAATGCCAAAAGTACTAAGTTTATTATTAATAAATATTGAATTACTTTATTTTTCAATTCATCACACCCTAACAAAGAAATCTCGAAATAATTTAATTAAAATTTCAATTAAACATATTTTGAGCATAATTGTTAGATTTAATTCCCACGTTATATTAATTTTTTTGTTATATTATATATATCGTCTATGGCATGTAATAATGTTTTCATTTCATCTTCATTCAAATCATTTATTCTCGTTTTTGATAAGCATGGAAATAATTGTGTGTGCACACTCATCAATGAGAATATTTTGATTGATATCAGGGCTATGATCAAAGGCTAGTTCATCTTCTATACCTTTTACCATTTGAAACATCAAAAATGTCTGTTCACGTTCATGCCTAAAGGTATAACCTGACTCTTGGATCCTTCCTGAAATTGCTTTCATCATTGATTTTTCCACATGGATAAAGTAATTTTTTACATCTTCATCCATATATTGCAAAGATATTATCTCGTTGTGAAATGGCCTTTTCAATCCATATAGTTTTACAAATATTCCAAGTACTTTTTTGATTACGTTTAAGATATCACCTGATGTGGACAAGCTGTCCATCTTATCACATATATCCTCTGTAAGGCTTTCACCAAATTTATATAAACATGCCAGAAGAATGTCCTTTTTATCGCTAAAATATGCATATATACTACCTGTGGATAGTCCGGCTTTTTTTGCAATTTGTGCTGTGTTCGTACTGAAATAGCCATTTTCTGTAAAAATACTATAAGCTGCTTCAATAATCTTTTCTTTTTTTTCTATGGAACGTTTTTGCTGTGGAATTCGCACATCTTTTTTTTCCATTCATAGCCACCCCTTCGTATAGTATTAAATAACTATACGTTTATTTTAATAATTAATTTCATAATTGTCAATATGAAACTATGTTTATATTTATATTGACTTTTTTATTATATAGTATCAATATAAATATAAGATTAGTTTCATATTATGGGAGGGATTACAATGACAAAACAAAAAAGCATCTTTGGTTTTATTGCATTGACAATTGCCATGTTCATGGGAACACTTGACAGTACTATCATCAATATAGCACTGCCAAGCATTGCAACATATTTTAATTCAAATTTAAAAGATACAAGCTGGATCAGCACAATCTATGTACTAGGACTTTCAGTGTTTATGATCACCGCTTCAAAACTGGCAGACCAATTTGGTCGTAAAAAAATGATGATAATTGGACTTACACTTTTTGGAGTAAGTTCAGCCATATGTGGACTTTCAAGTTCTCTGCTATTACTTATAGTAATGCGGTTTATCCAAGGTATAGGAGGCGCAATTATCACACCTATTGTTGTACCAATGGGTCTTGAAATATTCGGCAAGGGGAAAGCACAGTTTGTAGCTGCCATAGTAGGTGCTGTAACTGCTTTAGCAGCTGCAGGTGGCCCTCCAATTGGCGCCCTGTTAATAGACTATATAAACTGGCAAGTAATTTTTTTTGTAAATGTTCCCCTTGCGTTAATTTCCATTATGTTGACTTCACTATTCATTAAAGAATCTTATGATAAAACCGTCTCAAAAAGTATAGACTGGGTAGGAATGTTTCTGCTTACTACAACACTTTTTTTGCTGATATTTGCTCTTCTAAAAGGCAACGATTATGGATGGACCTCATCAATAATCGTTTCCATGTTCATCGGCTCAGCTACTACACTTGCACTTTTTATTTTCACGGAATCAAAAGTACCCTCTCCAATGTTAGAACTTAGCCTATTCAGTGAACCAACATTTAGCTTTTCCAGTGTGTGTTACCTGATAACCGGATTCGCCATTGTAAGTCCAGTTCTAATTTTTAACTATTTTCTACAAAATGCTTTGGGTTATGAGGTTTTGAATGCCGCATTTATTGTAATGGCAGTTTCCCTGACAGTTATTGTGTCAATGCCTCTTGGAAACGCTATTGCCAGCAAATTTGACGCAAGGCCCGTGAACTTTCTCGGTGCTATTCTAATGGGTGTCGGTGTTTTACTTCTTTCACAACTTAAGATTAACACATCTAAACCTGCCATGATTTGTGATATGATTGTTTTTGGATTTGGACTTGGCTTCTCCTGTCAGTCGCTAGTTTCATCGATAAAGTTTCTACCGCCAGAAAAAAGTGGTATCGGTTCAGGAATTGTCAATGCTGCAAGACAAATCGGAACTTGCATTGGCATTGCTCTACTTGTGAGCATGCTAGATGCAAATGTGTCAAATGCTAAAATTAACATAAGAAATGATGCAATATCAAAAATACATCATACAAAAATTGTAAATTTCATTAAAATAATAATGATTAAAGACATAAGTGACAGCTTAGACGGAAATAATAACCTTAGTGAAACAGAGCAGAACGACTTGCAAAAGAAGCTTAAAAAAGATATACAGCAACACTTATCTGCATTGACTACAGCGCCGCGGCCTGATGGCAACAAGGAACTTGCAAAACTTTATGATGGAACAACCAAATTAAGTACTGGGGCCAGTAATGCTTCAGATGGGCAAAAGATACTAAATACTGGCATTGAAACACTAGGCTTGGGGCTTGACACAATGTATAGTGGCAGTGAATCACTCACTTCTGGAGTTGGAGATTTAGATAGCGGACTTTCACAGACACTTTCCGCTTCTCAAGCGCTTAACTCGGCAAGTAAGCAAGGTTTGAATACTCTATCCTCAGGAATTGGCAAGGTGAATGATGGTACGCAAAAAATACTTGGTCAGTTTTTTACCAGTGGTAATTCAAACAGCCCAACTATTTATGATGGAGTTACAGGTGTTGCCAGTGGGGTCCAAAGTCTTTCCTCAAACATGAACAGTTATATAAGTGCTGTAAATAGCACATTTTATCTTATGATTAAAAGCGACCCTAATTCGTCACAACTACTTACAGTGTATAAAAGTAGTCTTGAACAAGCACAAACCGCATACCAAAAATCGGATGGTACATCCAAAGAACAATATAAACAGAAGGTTCAGGCGCTTAGTAATCTTGTGAATCTTTATATGATTGGAACAGATTCTTCAGTGACAAATGAACAACAATTTCAAGAAAAACTTATTACCATTGCTAAACAAAGCCAAACTAATCAAAACATAGTTTCTGGAGGCAATAATATTATTGTTGGTGCAAGTAAATTATCAAGTGCTTCTGAAAAATTAGATGTACAATTTGCTGATGGTGGCACTTTCAAAAATGGTATGATCCAGCTGGCATATGGTGCAGATAATTTAAATAAAAGCACCGTAAGCCTTATATCCCTTCAAACCGGAATCAGTAATGTTACAAATGGTTTGTCAAAATTAAAAGGTGGATCAACAAAGCTCTTAACCGGTTCACAATATTTACAAAATGGTATTAAATCATCTAAAGATGGTAGTGAGCAATTATTGTCAGGCTCAAATAAATTAGTTGAAGCAAATGTAAAAATAAAGGGTGGTGCAATTCAGATTGCATCCTATGCTAGATTGTCAGGGCAACAAAGTGAAATACAAAGCACTGTAAATGCAATAAAAACGTTGAAAGATAATGATATTGCAGGGGCATTTGATAAAACCTTTATGATTCCCGCATTGATTCTCATTTTCGCTTCCATTTGCGGCATATTTACAGATAGGAGCAATAAAAAAATTTCAGCTAAAAGATCACTATCATAGATATTAGAAAAAGAGTAGCGCCATTTTAAGCGCTACTCTAAACTAAATATTACTGCTGATATTCACACAATAGTTCCTTAAATATTTTTACGTGAAGTTTTTCGTCCAATATAATTCTTTCTAAAAGTGCCTCTATACTACAGTTCTTTATTTTTACAATGTGCTTTTGATACTGAAGTATTGCTTGGTATTCACTGTTTATTGCAAGTTTTAATCTTTCTTCTGTACTGCAACCATAAGGTACAAAACTACTGCACCAAGTTTCACCGCACCCACTAACAAACTTAGGTCTAACTCCCAAATCAACAATAACATCTCCTAGTAAAGCTAAGTGACACATTTCAACTTGGGCAATTCCTAAAAATACATCTTGAATACATTCGTTACAAGTTACAAGATGAGCATAAATATACTGAGCTATGGCTGTGTATTCGCTAACACAGGATGCGTAGTTATCTAAAAGTAACGCAGCATAACATTTATTTTTTTTATCTATACATACCTCAGGGTATGGTAAGTTTACTCTAAAACAGGATTTATCCATATAGTTCATCTCCTTTACATCTCTTGCAATATTATAATATTGCTATGCAAAGGTAGAAGTACTAAACATTATATGAGAAATTAAAAACATTTCACAAAAATTTAAGATTTTTTTAACTTTTAACTTTTAACTTTTAACTAAAAAGCACGTTTATATTGTTCTGGTAATTCAATTTCTACGTTCTTTTCTTTTGCCTTATTAAGTACCCAGAAAGGATTTCTTAATAATTCTCTTCCTAAAGCAACTAAATCAGCTCTTTCATTGGATAGTATTTCTTCAGCCATATCTATTTCTGTTATTAATCCCACTGCTATAGTTGGTATATTACATTCCCTTTTGATAGTCTGTGCAAAATTTATCTGATAACCTGGATAAAGATTTATATGTGCTGGAACAAGTCCACCAGAACTAACGTGTACAACGTCCACATATTCTTTCACTATATTTATAATTTGAACCATTTCTTTTATTGAAATTCCACCTTTTTTATAATCTTCAGCAGATACTCTTAAAGATATTGGTTTCCCCTTTGGCCAAACTTCCTTTACTGCCACAAGGATCTCCTTTAAAAATCTAGTTCTGTTTTCTGTAGTTATGCCATATCCATCTTGTCTTAAATTAGAAAGTGGTGATAAAAATTCATGTATTAAGTATCCATGTGCCGCATGTATCTCTATTGCATCAAATCCTGCTTTATCAGCACGAATTGCAGCCTCTTGAAACTTAATTATTATTCCCTTTATTTCAATTTTAGTAAGCTCTTTTGGCATCTTATACTTTTCATCGTAACTGACCGCACTAGGCGCTAAAGGTTGTCCAGAGTTGCCAACATATTTTCTACCTGCATGATTTAATTGTATTGCTATTTTGGAGCCATATTTTTTTACACTTTGCACTAAACTCTTTAAACCTTCTATATGTTTATCATCCCATATTCCTAAATCATTGTCACTAATTCTTCCACTAGGTGTTATACCAGTTGATTCAACTATTATAAACCCTACTCCTCCTATAGATCTTGTAGTGTAATGATTAAGGTGAAAATCATTTACCTCTCCAGAATCATCTGCTGAGTACATACACATAGGTGGCATTACGACCCTATTTTTAAGTTTTAGTGATTTTATACTATATTCTTCAAAAGTTTTCATACATGCTACCTCCTAATCTATTATTTTTCTTGCTAATATTCATTATGTTTCTTATAATGTGATTTGAATATAAGTGTAGCTTTTTTTAAGATACTGAGACTAATTATAACACTTTATTCAATACGAGGAGATTATACAAATGAAAAAATTTAAGAAGACCTATATAGAAATAACCAATATTTGCAATTTAAATTGCAAATTTTGTCCCAGCTCTGCAAGAGATCCAGAATTTATGACCATTGAACTATTTGAAAAAATACTAAGTGAGATAAAAAATTATTCTGATCAGATATATTTTCATGTTAAAGGAGAGCCTAGCCTTCACCAGCGACTAGGAACGTTTTTAGATATGGCGCAGGCCTCTGGTTACAAAGTTAATATAACTACTAATGGTACACTTATAGAAGGTTCAAAACAATCAATGCTAAATAAACCTGCTCTTAGGCAAGTTAATTTTTCACTGCACAGCTTTGATGCCAATGTAAAAACTACCACTATGAAAAAGTATTTAGATGATATCTTTGCCTTTGCAAAAGAAGCCTCAAAAAATACAAATATAATCTCTTCTCTAAGATTATGGAATCTAAGTGAAGACAACAATATTAACCTTAGTGAAGAGACTAACAAGTTTATTCTTAGACAAATAGAAGATGCTTTTAATCTAGATTACAAAATAGAAGAAAAGCTAGGTTTAGCTCATGGCATAACCCTTGCTCCAAATATATATTTAAATCAATCATCACTTTTTAATTGGCCTGATATAAATGAAAGTGAAGAGAATTTTCATGGTTTTTGTTATGGACTAAGAGATCAAGTTGCTATCTTAGTCGACGGCAGCGTGGTTCCTTGTTGTCTTGATGGTGAAGGCGTAATTAATTTAGGAAATATAAAAGATACCAGTTTTAAACACATTATAGAGAATGAAAGATCTAATGCATTATATGATGGTTTTTCCAATAGAAATGTAGTTGAACCCCTATGTCAAAAATGCGACTATAGAAGAAAGTTCAACAAATAGATAAAATTATAAAGTTAAAAAAAGTGCTTAATGATTTCTTACTTACACATTAAGAAATCATTAAGCACTAAAAATCTTCTAATTATTTTACCCTATTCAAAATTTCATCTACGCTGAGTTTTTCTTGGTTTCCGGTTTCCATATTCTTAAAAGTCAAAAGTCCGCTTTTAATTTCTTCTTCACCTATTATAATTACATATGGAATTCCTGCATTATTTGCATAGGTAAGTTTTTTGGAAAACTTAGTTTTTTCAAGATAGACTTCAGAATTTATGCCTTCTTTTCTTAATTTGTTCATGGCAGCAATGGCATAATCCATTTCTTCATCCATTGGTACTACTAAAACTTTTGTTAATGTGGATGGTAAAGTTTCTTCTTTTAAAATCCCTATATCCTTAAGTTGAGAAAATAGTCTTGTTATTCCAATAGACATTCCCACACCCTGAAGTTTTTCTTTAGTATAGTACTCAGCCAAGTTATCATAACGTCCACCTGAACATATTGAACCTATGCTTTTAAAATCCTCAAGTATTGTTTCATAAACTGTACCTGTATAGTAATCTAAGCCTCTAGCAATTTTTAAATCTATAACGTAATTTTCTTCTGTAACTCCATAACATTCTAAGTAATGGCTTACAATTTCAATCTCTTCAAGGCCTTCTTTAAAAGTAGGCTCTTCAATATTTAATGCTTTAAGTTTAGTTAAAATTTTAGCTTTATCTCCAACTATACTTATAAAAGCTATTATTTTATCCACAATTTCTGCTTCAAGTCCAATAGTTATAAGCTCTTTAGATACTGCGTCTTCACCAATTTTATCTAATTTATCTACAATTCTTAATACATTGGTAGCATCTGTTACATCTAAATATTTGAAGAAACCATTTAAAATTTTTCTGTTATTAATATGTATTTTAAATGCGGGTAAGCCTATTTCCTTAAGGATAGAGCAGATTATACTTGGAAGTTCTGCATCATTTACAAGACTTAGTTCTCCCTTTGATATAACATCTATATCACATTGATAAAATTCACGATAACGTCCTTTTTGGTTTCTTTCCCCTCTGTACACTTTTCCAATTTGGTATCTTCTAAATGGAAAAACAAGATCCTCCATATGTTGTGCTGCATATCTTGCAAATGGGACTGTTAAATCAAACCTTAATGATATATCATTGCTACCCTTTGTAAATCTATAAATTTGCTTATCAGTCTCTTCGCTTCCCTTAGCAAGAAGTATTTCACTCTTTTCCATTACAGGTGTATCAATTGGAACAAAACCACTTTTTTCATAGTTGTTTTTTATGATATCCATAATTCTATTAAATTCTATTTGTTCTTTAGGTAATAATTCCATGAAACCTGATAATATTGACGGTTTGATGATTTTATTATTCACTATTGTTGCCTCCTCATAATATATTAAAAAAGCCGTGCAGAATCGTACCTGCATGGCTACCAATACTTTAATTAAATTTCTCATATTTCTCTTCTAATTATAAAAATCAACATCTTAAATTATAACATATTGAAATTAACCCTTCAAGTATTGTGAATAATTAATTTACACTAAGCAGTTTTCCTTCTTCCTGAAAATATTGTTTTTGTTCTCCCTACTACTTTTGCCTTTGGCATCTTTATGGTAAGTGCAATAACGATTGATATTACACACATTACACCTATAACCATAAAAGTTGCTTTATAACCTCCTAGCATACTCCCAATAAATGATCCTGATAATGCTCCAAGTCCAAACCCTTGATATATTATTCCATAATTTTTACTGTAATTTTTAAGCCCGAAGAACTCTCCAACAATTGCTGGGAATACAGTGATATTACCGCCAAAACAAAACGCGATTCCAGCAACACAGGCAAAGAATATTGCAAAGTTCATATGAACTGTACTCATAACAACTACGCTTGCAGCCATTACAACGAAGCTAAGTACCACAACATTAAGTCTCCCAACTTTATCCGATAGCGTTCCTAAAATAATTCTTCCTGCCGTATTAGAAATAGCTACCATTGCTACTGCATTTGCAGCTACTAGTGGAGTAAGACCTACTAATTGTACCCCGATATCTTTAACAATTCCTATAAGATAAAGTCCGCTCATGCATGTGGTAAACAACATGATAAATAATAAATATGCCTCTTTTTTCTTTAACATCTGTCTTGGCGTTAAGTCTTCTACCGTAGAATTATTCTTAGCTACTTGCTTAACATCTGGTGCATCCTTCAAAAATTGTGCTCCACCAACTACCAATATAAGTGCTATAATACCCCAAGATAAAAATGCTGTTGTAACACCCTTAGAACTCATAATGCCTGAGTTTACATATTTAAAGATTAAACTTCCAATTCCGTAAGAACCTACAGAAATTCCTGATATAAGACCTTTTTTCTCTGGAAACCATTTTATACAATTTGAGAGTGAAGTTATGTAGGCAATTCCATCTGCAGCTCCAACTATTACACCTGCTGTTATATAAAGCATAACAAGCGAGTTTACCATAGATGTTAATATAAGTCCGGTACCTAGTATTATTCCTGCAAAAGTTATAAGTTTTCTTATTCCAATTTTATCCTGAATTTTTCCTGCAAATAAAGTTGAAAATGCTAATGCAAAACTAGTAATAGAAAATGTAATAGCCACACTACTTAACTTCCAACCAAACTTATCAGCAAGTGGTTGATTAAATAAACTCCATGTGTAAATTGTTCCAAGTCCTATTTGTGCAATTACAGTACCTAATAATATTAAAAGTCTGTTTTGAGATGTTTTTTGGATTTTTAACATTCTCCCCACTCCCCTTATATATAAAGGTTGTAGCTTAAAATCTTTTCAGCTACATCCCCTTCTTTGATATGATTATATATCCATATACAAAGATGAAATGATATTATGAGTGAGATGCTATTATTGCTACATAAAATGCATTTATATGTTCATGATCTGCTTGAATTTTTTAACATTACTTCTGCTTACTGGTATTTCTTCCGTAATATCTTTAAGTCTTAAGTTGTAAGTGTTATTAAACCAGGGAATTATTTCTTTTATTTTAGTAAGATTTATAATATACGACCTGTGAGATCTAAAAAATATTTCTTTGGGCAAAGTATCATAAAATTCTGATATAGACATTTTCACCATATATTCTTCATCCCTTGTTAATACTCTAGTTTCTCTATCTTTTGCCTCACAATAATATATATCATCTACATTTGTAACCATTATTTTACCATTTTTTAATAGATTTATTCTATTTGTAATTGCATGTAAATCTCCATTTTTTGAATTATAACTCAGTTCAAGTTTTTTAAGCATAGATCTAATCCTTGATTCATCATAAGGTTTTAATATATAGTCAAAAGCTTCTATTTCAAAGGCCTCTACAGCATGTTCTCTATATGCTGTTATAAAAACTATATATGGCTTTTCTGAAAACTGGCTTATACTTTTTGCAATCACTACTCCATCAACGGATCCTATATTAATATCTAAAAATATAACATCCACTTTATTTTTCTGGATAAATTTTAGTACTTCTATTCCATCTTCAAATTCTCCCATTATCTCAATACTACTGAAATTTTTAATAAAATACTTCAATTCTTCCCTAGCCGAAAATTCATCTTCAACTATTATACATTTCACAAAATCATCTCCTAATGAAAAATTCCATTTTTGTACCTTTTTCTAATCTTTCTATCTTTATTCCTTCACCGTACATGAGTTTAAGCCTCAAATGAACATTATATAGACCTATTTTATTTTCAGGCATATTGCCACTATAAACCTTATGAATTATTTCTTCACTTATGCCAACTCCAGTATCTTCAACCGTTATTTTCACTCTTCCATCTTCACGATTTTTAACACTTAGTTTTATAGTTCCTGGACCTTTCTCAGGAAGAATACCGTGAATTATAGCATTTTCTACTATGGGCTGTATAATAAGACTTGGAACCTTTATATTTACATCATCAATTTCATAAACTAGATTAATCTTGTCCCCAAACCTTGCTTTCTCTATTTCAACAAAATCTTTTACCTGTTTAAGTTCCTTTTTTATATCAATTAATCCATCATTAATTTCAAGATTATATCTTAAATAATTTGATAAATTTATTATAAGTTCCCTGGCCTTGTCAGGATTTATTCTAATAAAAGAAGTTATTGCATTCAACGCATTGAACAAAAAATGTGGATTAATTTGCCTCTGCAAAGCCCTTATTTCTGCTTTATTTGCAGTTTCCCTTATCTGCTCAACTTTAGAAACTTCCATTAAAGTTGAGATTATCTGTGAAAGACCAGTTGAAAGGGCTTTAATAGAATAAGTTATTTTATTAGAATTTCTATAATATATCTTTAATGTCCCATTGACTCCATTTTTATCTTCAAATGGTATTATTATTGCAGATTTTAAGTTTCTATGGTCATTTTTTATATTATCATTATTTATCAATATTTTATTTTTTAGAATGGCTGATTTAGTTGCTTCATTTATTTCTTTATCCTTTACATTATATATGTCCTCATCAACTCCAACATAGGCCAGTACATGTATTTTATCCGTTATGGATACAGCATCTGCCTGCATATGTTCTTTAATTATAGTACATATTTTTCTTAATGAGACATTGTTTATGCTTCTAAAATAAGGCAATGTCTCATTGGCAATGTCTAGTGCAAGTTTCGACTGCTGACCCGCTATCATTTCCTTTTCGTCATCTACAAACTGCATTAAAAGTATAATAAATCCTACATTTATTTCTCCCAGTATCATTGGTATTGATATTTTGGAAACTATGTTTAACCCAAGTGTATATGGTTTTGTCATTATTAATATAAACGCCATAGTTAATACTTCACAAACCATGCCAAGTAGAATTCCTGCTATGTATAGATATTTTCTTTCAACTTTTTTATTTATATATCCTGATGATATTCCTGCAACTATACTTGTTATAAGGCATGGCATTGAAGTTACTCCATAAGGATCTATTATAAATCTATGCCCCCCCGCCACTATACCAGTTATTATTCCTACCTCAGGTCCAAATAATATACCGCTGGATACTATAGTTATAGTTCTTATGTTTACTATAGATCCATCTACCTTAATACCTGCGTAAGTTTCAAAAATAGCAAAAGCAGAAAATATAGTACATATAACTGCTATGTCCTTTTTACTATATTTATCTTTTTGGAATATTTCTCTAAAACCCTTTATTCTAGTAACTACAAATAACATCACTAGTAGCCACATGGCTCTTTCCATAAGCATTGTGAACATATTAAAACTATACGATATCATAATTAAATTCCTTTCAATTGTAATTTAACTCTTATCTTTTAACTCTTATCTCTTAACTGATTCTATTTTACCTCTTTTTTCTAACAATTTTCAAAACAATGCAAAAAACATTTACTTATGTTATGATTTTATTTTACAATATGTGAGGAAATCGTACTCCTTTAGGTGTGGGATAGATATCACTCCGAGATAAAATTCAGTTTATAATATGTGAATATGTGCATAAAATTATTGAAACATACACAAACTTAAAATAAAAGGTTTTAAATGGGATCTTCAGAATACTGATGGGTTAAGATCTATAAAAAATTTTCTTCATTTACTAAAAGAAAGGTGTGACAATAAATGATTAATCACAGAATAGGTTATGCTTGTAGTCCAATCAGTCTTCCATATAGAACTTCTAGGAGTACAATATTAAAGAATTTCACTGAACAAAAATTTAATGAATGTGTAAAAGAAAACTTAAAGGATTTAAAAAGCATTCTCCTTTGGAATATAAAAAACAATATATTCTTTTTTAGAATTAGTTCAGATATAATACCTTTTGCTAGCCACAAAACAAATGGTATAAAATGGTGGAATAACTTTAAAGATGAGTTTAAGGACCTTGGCGATTTCATAAAGGATAATGATATCAGAGTTTCTATGCATCCAGGTCAATACACAGTTTTAAATTCTACAAAAGAAGAAGTTGTAGCAAAAAGTATATTAGACCTAGAGTATCACTGCAAATTTTTAGATTGCTTGGAAGTTGATTACACAAATAAAATAACACTTCACCTTGGTGGAGTTTATGGCGACAAACCAGCTGCAATTAAAAGATTTATCTCCGGTTTTAATAGATTATCTCCATCACTAAAAAAGCGTTTAGTTTTGGAAAACGATGATAAAAGTTACACTATAAAAGATGTTTTAAACCTTTGTGATATTCTTAAAACACCTGCTATTTTTGACAATCTTCATAATAAACTAAATCCCAGTGAACTTAGTTTAGATGAAATTTTAATTAGAGTTAGTGCAACCTGGTACCTACAGGATGGTCCAATAAAAATGCATTATTCTGAACAAGATGATAATAAAAAAAATGGTTCCCATTCTAAATTTGTAATAGTAAAGAATTTTATTGAATATCTGACCCAATTACAGAACTTAACTGTAGATATAATGCTTGAAGTAAAGGATAAAGAATTATCTGCCTTAAAATGTGTGAATATTTTAAATCCAAAACCTAGTGCTTCAATTAAATATTCACAATGGGCAAAATATAAATATTCTGTTATGGAAAAAAACTATACAAATTATAAAAAATGCAGTAAGATTGTAAATTCTCCAGCTTCTATATGTGAAGTTTATGAAGCAATTGATGAGGCTCTTGTGCTACCTTTCAGCCAAGGAAATTTTGTAAATACCGCTGAACACGTATATGGTTACGTAAAAAAGCAAAGCACCCAGAAAGAAAAAGAAACTTTTTTTCAATTATTAGATGAACCATTACTAAATAAAGATAAAATTAAATTAAACCTTCAAAAATTATGCAAAAAATATGACAAAACTTATATAAATGAATCTTATTATTTTTTTTATTGACACAAAAAAATTATATTAGTATAATAGGAGGAATGTCACATATTGCTTAATAACAAAAGGGAGTAGTTTACTAGATATTGTCAACATATTGGCTTAACCGCCTGGCAATGTCCGCGAAAATGCGAAACGAGACTTTTGACGTGTTTTTTTACACGCCAGGGGTCTTTTATTTTTTTCTAAAGGAGAATAAACATGATAATTAATATTTTAGTTATGCTTGCAGCCGCACTTATTATATATTTTAGCAGTGAATTGTTTGTAAATGGTGTTGAATGGGTTGGAAAAGCCTTCAATATATCTCAAAATGCAGTAGGTACAGTTCTTGCTGCTTTTGGTACCGCTTTGCCTGAAAGTATTGTTACCTTTATAGCTGTAGTATTTGGTACTAGTGCTAGCCAAAAAGACATTGGTGTTGGCGCTGCTCTTGGAGGTCCACTAGTTTTAAGCACACTGGCATATGCCGTTGTTGGAATATGTATACTATTATTTAGCGAAAAGCGAACCTCTGGCAGTTGCTTAAAGTTCAACAATAAAAAACTTGCTAGAGATCAAGTATGGTTCATGGGGATTTTTGCTTTTAAAGTTTTTTTAGGGCTTGTGGCTTTTTCAATAAAACCATGGCTTGGTTTTCTGTTTTTAGGAGCCTATGCTCTTTATTTCTACAAAGAAATGAGTGCTGAAGTAGAAGAGACTGACGGAAAATTAGAACCTTTAAAACTATGTCCTAAAATCAAAACTCCACCAAAATCAATGATATTAGTGCAAACACTATTAGCACTTATATTCATATTTCTTGGATCACAATTATTTGTACATAATTTAAGTTCACTAAGCATCGCTCTTGGAATGCCAGCGCATTTAGTTGCATTACTATTAAGCCCCGTAGCAACAGAGTTACCTGAGATAGTTAATGCAGTTATATGGGTAAGACAAGGGAAAGAAAAGCTTGCCCTTGCAAATATAAGTGGTTCCATGATGATTCAAGCTACAATACCAAGTGCCTTAGGTATTATGTTTACTCCATGGATATTTGATAAATCTCTTATAGTTTCAGCCATAATAACCTTTGCCTCTATTATAGCCATATGGCTTAATTTGAAAAAACATTGTATCTCCGCTAAAAAATTATCTATGAACGCTATTTTTTATGTTATTTTTATTGTCTGTATAATCTTTATAAATTAATATGATTCTACTAAACAATTGCTAAATAGGAATATAGAACAAACATTCTTAACAGTTTTTTGTTCCATATTCCTATTTTTCGTTACCAAATCTGTTAATCACAAAACTCCCTTTATTTTTCTTAAAATGCCTCCAGAAATTAGAGGCATAATCGCCAAAAATATCAGATAAAATTTTAGCGTTGAAGGATCTTTAAAAAATATTAACAATAATATTAACATACTTACACTAATGGCCCTTCCCCCATTTAATACCATATCCCTATTAATCATATATTCAATTCTTTTATCCCTATCCTCATGGGTATCTATAACATTAAAAGTTGCAGAAGATAGTTGCACCATAAAAAATGGCAGACAAAATGCATCGATTATAGCATACATTAATAATGTATTAAAATTTATATTTATAACTAATGGCAATACCGCAAGAAAAGATCCTAAACTTCCAAATAATATAGACTTTCGTCTATTAGGTGGTTTTATTATTTTTTGTACAAGTACATATGAAATTGAAGTAACCAGTGCTGCAACCAAAGCAAGTACTCCTAGCGTAAGCTCTTTTTTTAATATCTGAATTGCCAATATGTTTATAAGAAAAACCATTACTGAATCCCTAAATCCCCAAAAAAATGTTGATTTACGTATGGTTTTCCAACCCTCACCATTACTTCCAAATGCTTTTTTTAAGTCAACTGAACCAGAATAATTACCACATTTAAAAACTGTACTAATTAATACAAGTACAATAAATATAATGCAGGTAGAGGTGAACACTATTCTATATCCTATAAGTCCCTTAAATCTACTGATTGTAAACCCAGCAGTTATTGGTCCAACAATCGCTGCAAGCCCTGAAAATCCTCCATTTAATCCATTAAAGGTATCCCTGTTGTTAACACTTGTAAAATCACAGCATAAAACGTTAAATGGTAGCCAATAAAAACCAGCAGCTATACCATCTACGACCCCAAGTGTGTATATATATGCAGTTCCTTTGTTTCCTATGTATAAGATTAGAGCAAAAAAAAGTGCATAAATAAACATTCCTAGTCTTAAAGACCATATACCATTTTTTCTTTTTGACAATATTGCCGCCGCAATAAATGTTATTGGGGTAGTAATATTAATTATTAAATTATATATAGCTATTACCATAAAATTGTTGGTTTCTCTCCAGAAAAACACATTAATAAATATATTAGATAATCCCATAGAAAAAGCAAATAAAGCACTTACAAATAATAAAACTTTAGCATTTTTACACATAACAACTCCCCTTAACTAGCTTAATAAAGCATCTAAAAGAAAATGGACTAGCACATTGACTAGCTATTTTTTTAAGATGCCTAAACCTATTATGTGCATTATTATAATCTAAATACCAATTTTAAAATAACTTCTCCTAGTGTATACTGGAAATAAAAAGGAGGATACTTGATATGAATTTAGATGAAATACGAAAATACTGTAGCACTAAAAAAGGGGTAAGTGAAAAATTTCCTTTTGATGATGAGACTTTAGTAATATATGTTGGTTCTAAGATGTTTTTGCTTACTAACATTAACTCTTATGTAATAAAAATAAGTTTAAAATGTGACCCAATCATGTCCATAGATCTTAGACGAGACTATAAATCCATAGAAGCTGGATACCATCTCAACAAAAAACACTGGAATTCGATAACCCTCGGCAAAGAACTTTCAGATGACCAAATTAAATTTTTTATAGATATGTCCTATAATCTAGTATTTAATAATTTAAAGAAAAGTGAAAAGCTGGCTATTACGGCATCTAAAAGAAAATAGATGCCCTTTCCACATAAGATATAGCCATAATAAAAATAAGAAGCTGTTAATGAACAATATGGAAAAAATGCGATGTAACTATTGAAATCTAAAGTGAGAATAACGCCCTTTGAAAATTGAATAAAATACGGTACTATAATTATAGATATACTTTTCAAAAAAGGAATATATCATATAAACTATATAGAATATGTGCTATAATTCATACTAATTATGGCGAAGTGGTAATTAAGTTTGAGCTTAAGAGATATTTATATAACGGAGGGTAATATAATGATTAAACAAGCTGATGAAAATGATATACCAGTTATTGAAGAAATACTATTGGACGCAGTTAACTGGCTGTCTAAAAGTGGAATGCAAAACACATGGAATGAGTCAAATGTCAAGTGGACTGATCTTTCAAATTCCTTCAAAATAAATAACTTCTATATAGCATATCAAAATGAATTGCCAACTGCTTGTATGGCTTTAACAGATTTTGATCGAACCTTTTGGCCTAACATTCCAAAAGGTGAATCTTTATATTTGCATAAGGTTGCTGTTAAACGTGCGTTTGCAGGAAAAGGATTTACAAAAGAATTAATCAATTTTGCAAAAAGTGTAGCTCAGAGTCATTGCATTAATACAATTCGCCTAAATTGTAATCAGCATCGAAATAAATTAAGGAAAGTATATGAAAATGAAGGATTTATGTGTGTGGAAGAGAAGACTTTTTTTGAAAATCATGATACTGCTTTATATTTGTGCAATGTGAGAAATACTACCCCCATATTATAATCATGATACTGGGGTTAATTTACTACACAATCTTCGTATCATGTGACGCAATGGTAGAGCAATTTCACATATGAAAGATGTAAAACAACTCAATAAATAGTAATTTGCAGTTGAGGTGGATGATAATGAAATTAAGAAATCAATATACTTGTCCTTTAGAATTAACCCATGATATTATTCGTGGAAAATGGAAACCGATTATATTATGGCAACTCGGAAAGGGAGCTTCTTCTTTAGTATATTTACAAGAAGGCATAGAAGGGATTGGACAAAAAATGCTACTTCAACATTTGAGCGAATTGCAGGATTTTGATATGATTCAAAAGAAGCAATTTAATTGCTATCCATTGAAAGTAGAATATTCATTGACTGAAAAAGGGAAACGAATGTTAGATGTTGTAATTACTATGCAGGAAATTGGAATTGAGCTTATGAAAGAGGATGGCAAAGAAGATTTCTTGAAAGAAAAGGGATTAATTTGAATCTATGCACACAAAAAAGTGTGTAATATACAACCGGGTATATTCCTGTTAAAATAAAAGAAAATATAAGCAGGAGGTATTTTTAATAATGAGGAATACAGAACAAACAATTGGTAATCTGGTTGATAAAAGTAATCTGGCAATTATTAGTTATACAGATAATGAGGGCTTCCCTATCAGTAAGGCAATGTTATCTCCACGGGAACGTGAAGGAATTAAAACATTTTGGTTTTCAACAAACATATCATCAAATAAAGTAAAATATTTCCGGAAAAATCCTAAAGCAAGTATATACTTTGTTAATAAACGCTTTTTCCGAGGGGTAAGCCTTGTTGGAATGGTAGAAGTTCTTGAAACACCAGAAGCAAAGGAAAAATTATGGCAGGATGGTGATACTATGTACTATAAACAAGGTGTGACTGACTCTGATTATTGCGTGTTAAAATTTACAGCAAAAAAAGGACGCTATTATAGCAATTTCAATTCCGAAGATTTTGACATCTGAACATATTCCAATTTGTAAAGTTAATGTAACATAATTTTAGATTCAGTTCTATCGTATCTTTCATATTTATCATCACAACTTAAAAAACCAACAATTATTTAAAACACCGTATTATTCAGCTGGATTTTACGGTGTTTTATGTCGCATTTCAAACATAGTGTTCAAAAAATGGTAATGCAAGTAGCTTTGCCTAAACACCCCTACTTGCATTCCCCTATGTTTTAATGTTTTAATGTTTTAATGTTTTAATGTTTTAATCTTTTAACTATTCTCTATTCTCTGTTCTGTGTCTTTTGCCCCTTGTGAAGCTATCTCTTTAGTATCATTTTTTTTCTCTTTACTCTTGCCTTTATCTGCTGATTTCTTTAATAAATCCATTATATTTACTCCAGTTAAGGCTTCAACGGTTTCAGGTAATTGTGACATAATATCAGTTACATAACCAGTAACCTTAGCTGCACCATTTCCTTTTCCTGAACCAGAGCCATTGTCTACAATAACAATTTTTTCAGTTTTAGATAATGGTTCAGAAATAGCTTTTGCAATTTCTGGAAGTTTTTCTATAATCATCTGAGTCATGGCTGCATCATTGTATTGCTTGTACGCTTCTGCCTTTTTCATCATAGCCTCAGCTTCAGCTTTTCCCTTTTCTCTAATTATATCAACTTCTGCCATACCTTGAAGTCTTAATGCTTCAGACTTTGCTTTACCTTGAAGTTCTATAAGTCTTGCCCCTGCTTCTGCATCTGCAATTTGTGTGTATTTCACTGCATCTGCAATTCTGCCCTGCTTGTAGTTATCTGCTTCTGCTTCTTTTCGAACTGTACCTTCCAATTCTTTTTCTTTTCTTAAAGCCTCTTTTTCAGCAATTTCTATTTCTTTTTCTTTTCTTGTAATTTCAATTTGCAGTGTAGCTTCTGTAAGTTCTTTTTCTTTTTCTTTTCTTGTTATTTGAACTTGAACCTCAGTTTCTGTAACTTCTTTTTTAGCTTTATTAGCTTCAATTTCATAAGCTAAATCTGCTGTAGCCTTAGCTTTTTGTTGCTCTAGTCTGTAACCTTGTACCTTTAATTCCTTATCTTTTTCGGATTCAGAAATTTGAGTTTCTGATAAAAGTTTAGCAGCCTCACCTAATCTAACTGCCTCTGCAGTTTTAATTTTTGTTTCCTTTGCAGCTTCTGCCTCTGCAATAAACGCATCTCTTTTTACTGCTGCTATTCTAGGCTTACCAAGTGCTTCTAAGTATCCATTTTTATCTGAAATATCCTTAATTGTTAAAACCTTAAGTTCAAGACCTAGTTGTCCTAAATCCACTGCTGCAACACCCTGTACATGTGAAGCAAAGGTTTCCCTATCTTTATATATTTCCTCTATGGTCATTTTAGATACAATTTCTCTTAGTTTTCCTTCAAGAACATTTTTAGTTGTATGTTGAATGACTTCAAGAGTATGTTGCATACCATTTGAAGTATTAAATTGTTCTGCAGCTGATAAAATTGAATCAGTATCAGATTTTACCTTAACAACGGCAACTCCATCTGCAGTTATTCCAACGCCTTGTCCAGTTAAAGCACCATCAATACGAATTTCAATTTCCATGTTTTCTAAAGACAGTCTATCAGTTCTTTCTAGCAGTGGAACTACAAATCCACCGCCACCAGTTATTACTCTCTTTTTAAGCCCTGTGACAATCATAGCCTTGTCTTGAGGAACCCTTTTCCACATGGAAAAAATACCAATAAACAGTAATATAATAACTCCCACAATAATACCTGGTACCATAAATGTTGACACGTTTAATACCATATTCTCACTCCTCATAATCCTCAAATTCCGTTAGTTGTCTAACGGTTCAACATAAAAAATTTTATCTTTAATCAAGTATATTAATACTTTTTCTCCTTGCTCAACTGCCTTTTTAGAAACATGCTGTGCTGGCGCATTATATTTAGTTCCGTTAACAACATAACCAATTGTACCAAATCCATTTTCCATTATTTTAGATATGACAACAGCTTCCATTCCTATAAGTTTATCTTCATAAACTGAACTTGTATTTTGTGCCTTACTTAAAGGTACTATTACAAACCTAAATATAGATAATGAAATAACAAGTCCAACTACAAATGCCAATATAACCGTAATTATTGGATTTATTCCATAGTTAGTCCCCATGATACCAATACCACCAAACACTGTGAGAAATGACACTATGGTTATAGGCTTTAATGGCGAAATACCACCTCCACCATCAATATGTGCTGTAATGTCACCTCCAAGATGAACAATGTCAAAAAAACCTCCAAGTAAAAATGTTATAACCGAATAAATAACCCCTACCAAAAACAAAATAATATAAACATGTTCCATAATCTTAACCCCTTCCCCTCCTTATTCTTTGATAAAAAAATGCATTAAACAGTATTAATTAACTTTTTATGTGATATGTATTATTATAGCATATGTTCTATTTTAATCAATAGTTTTCCAATTAATTTAAACTTAATTTTTAGAAAAATTATTTCTATTTTTTATATTTTTTTTCATTCACATTATATAAGTATTCTTCATATTATGTATGACAGAGGAGGTAATAATTATGAAAAATAATTATTATGAAAAAACTAAAGTTCCTATTACTTTAAACACTGAAAACGCATTAGGTTTAGTTAGGGACTCCAGCGATCCTTTATATAAAATTCCTATATTCCTAAGTTACGCTACTCCTTATAACAAGGTGCAAGTACTATTTCTAAACAAAATTATGGAAAGTGTAAAAACAAACCTGCTTTTCCCTCGAACCCTAGGTGCCACTGATCAATATACAGAAACAAATATGATTTCTATTCGCCGTATGATACTAAGTACTTTTGGAATGATGTCTATTGCCTTCCATCGTGTTTATATTGAGAAAGCTATTTCAAGAATATATTCACCAGCTTCACAATCTTTTGAAGATTTTTGGCTCAGTAGTCCTTACCTGCAAATTGAACCTTCAATGGCTTTTCAACACGGATTACCACTAATGCTTATGATGGAAAAAGGTATAAATCAAGATGTTACCCAAAACTCGATATTCGGAGGAATTTATGCTGCTAACTCTATACCCTTAAATATAATAATTTTTGACCTAACAAGTGAAAAAACAATAAACAACTTTTTTGCCTCTGCCTTTTGGAATGAGGCCTTCATGAATTGGATTGGACAAGTTAGAAATGCCTATGCCATTAAAACCGAACCAGATTTTAAATATGAATGTTAGCTTGAAAATTTCCACATTCTAATATGGAATTAATACAGTTCTAAAGAGTAAAATTTTTTTAACTTTTCAGTCTGAAATACTTCAAAATATATGAAAAGCTTGCTCTTTAGAGCTGTTTATTGCAAAAGTAAAATTGCAATAATATATTTATCATATTATAATTGATGTTAAATACATGTAAAAAAAATATGGGGGAAGTTTAATTTTGAAAATCCGACTAAAAAAAATACTTTTATTACTAATAACAAGTTTATTATGTTTTTCATTATACGCCTGTGCGCCTTCTAAAACCACAAGTTCTAATTCAATAGAAAAAAATAATGACAGTATAAAAAACCAAGTTGAAGAACCAGTTTCACCCGATGCTGAAGCAACTATGCCTTCATTAACTAATAAAAAAGCTACTGATGTTCCAATACAACAAATATATAAAAATGAACAAGAAGCATCAAATTTTCAATTACATATGTCCAGCGTAGATGATTCATTAAAAGATGTTGGAAATGAGAATACAAGTGATGTCAATCCAACTAGTAATCCAGTTGCACCTGACAGTGCATCACAAAATAGTAAATCCCAAAACAATGCAACTAATAATCAGTCAGTACCATCAACAAATACAACCGATACCCAACTATTAATTCAAATTAAGGATATAAAAAAACAAACAGATGCAATTATAGCTTCAGGTAATAAAAATATGGAACAAATTGATACACAAAAATCTCAAGTAAATAATTATATCTCTTATATAAAAAAAGGCTCAATTGTGTATAATGACACACAATTAGTCCAAATTACTACTTTGTTATCTAAACTAACTACAGATTCACAAACTGTTAGAAATGCTGCTACAAGTATTAATTCAGATATAAATATGTTTAATACATTTTCAAATAATAAAAATTTTAAAAATGCTTTAATCAAACTGAATGATGAGTTATTATTACTAAACACAAGAATTCAAGATATAAGTAGCGTTAGTAACGACCTCACTAGTACTTTAGCATTATTGGTACAAGGACAAGCCGTGGGGTCAATAATAAATCAGCCTACAGCTTCACCATCTACATCCATATTGACTCCATCAGGTAGTAACAATACTACAAACTAATAATACTATTTAAAAGTTAAGTGTTAAATTATATTATCTAAATTGATTTTTCTGCCCCAGCCGAAAAATCTTCAATCACTTTTAACTCTTAACTCTTAACTGTTCTAACGTTTTTGCCATGTTATTAATTGCAAGTTCATATCTAGGGTTAATCTTCAGTGATCTATTAAAACTCTCAAGCGCCTCTTGAAATCTTTCCAATTTATAAAGGTCATAGCCTTTATTGTTGTATGATACTTCATCTTTGTTGTCAAGTTCGATAGCCTTCTCATAACACTCTATTGCCTGTTCATAATTATTTTGTCCATCTAACACATACCCTAAATGGAAATAAGCAGACTGAGTATCATCTGTAAATTTTATTGTATTTCTAAAATATTTTTCAGCTTCCTCGTATTTGCCCTGAGTTTCCAATAATATTGCCTTATTGTAGTATGGAAAAGGATCATCCTCATCTATTTCAATAGCTTTATCAAAACATTCCAAAGCTTTCTGATATTTTTCCTGTTCTGTAAATATCATTCCAGAATAAACGTATGGATCCAGGTAATCTTTATCCAATTTAATAGCCTTATCAAAATACTCCAATGCCTTTTCATATGATTTTTTATTTTCAAATATTACCCCTTTTTTTAAATATGCATACACATAATTTGGATCACTTTCTAATATCATATCTAAATATTTAATTCCATCTTCGTAATTTTCAAGTTCTACTAATGTATCAGCTAAATAATACATAAAATCCAAATTATCTGGACTTATTTCGTGCATTTTATTAAGATGTTTTAGCTCTTCTTTAAACTTACCTTGTTCATGAAGAAGCACAGATAAATTGCTCATAGCATCTAAATTTTCATGATTTATTTTAAGGGTTATATTATAAAACTCTATTGCCTTATCATAGTCTTCCAATATATCATAACAATAAGCCTTATTATACAAACATTTTTCCCTATCTGCACCTTTTGAAATCGCCAAATCAAACTCTGATATAGCTTCATCATAGTTCTCTTGGCCCATTAATATTTTACCTTTTAAAAAATAGAAATCAACATTTTCGGGATAATTCTCAATTGCTCCTTTACATACTTCTAGCGCCTTTTTATATTTACAACCCTCATATGCTTTTTCTATTTCTTTCTGTAATTCTGCTTCTGATTTTTTCATTTTCATTCTCACTTTCTGTTAAAATAATTTTTTCACCAATTATTATGTGCACAATTATATTATCATTATAACCCTACAAACCACAGTGATACAATTTGTTTGCTTTTTTCTCAGCAAATTCTAAGGAAACTTTAAGGTTACATTAAGCTTAAAGCCATATACTTATCAAATAAAGCATTATCTACTATGGATTTAGTCAGGGGTGACATGTATGAAAAATATTATTAAGTTTATACCAAATAGCATCACAATAACAAGAATATTTATGTCTTTTATATTTATATATCTTATTTCAAAGCAGTTTATGTATAGAACAGGTAGTTTCCCTATTTTAATATCCTTTTTTTTATTGATTTGTATTTCAGATCTAATAGATGGAAAAATTGCAAGAAAGACAAGCCAAACCTCAACATTAGGAGCAAAACTTGATGTATTTGCAGATTTATTTTACATAATTATTTCTTACACAACATTGATCATTTTGAATGCTTTACCACTATGGTTTTTAGTCTTCACGTTAATGAAATTTTCAGAATTTGTTATTACATCTAATTTTATAAAACGTCATAATAACTCTGCAAAACATTCATTCGTCTTTGACAAAATAGGAAGACTAGTATCCGCAAGTTTTTTTATCATCCCTGGTATAATATGCATTTATAAATGTCTATTACCTTATGGCACTGGAACTATAATCTCCTGTTTGCTATATACAATACTAGCAGCTGGACTTTATTCTTCTTACCTAAGAATAAAAAATTGCTTTATGCTTGTCGCTATAAATAATTCTCAAGGAGGATATGTCAATGAAGAAGAAATCAGGACTTTTAATCATTCTATTTAGTATATTAATTACATATATATTTTGGATATTCATTAAACCCACACGAAATATCCCCGTGATCAGTGAGTATTCACAATTACTAGCTTCCTTTGCCTTAGTAACTCTAGCTTGGATAAATTTTATTTCCACTAGGCACAAAATTCTGGATAATATATTTGATGGATTAGATAAGTCATATATTTATCATAAATATATAAGTATAACCATGCTTGTTATGGTTATACTTCATAATGAAACAATAGGGATTGGTAAAAGCCAGGAAATCTTAGCCGGTGGTACTATACCAAAAGATCCCTATGCTATGTATGGAACCTTCAGTTTGTACTTATTTGTACTACTAATAGCCGTTGCTCTTTTAGCAAAAAAATTAAACTATGAGAGATGGAAGGTAATTCACAAATTCATGATCATTCCTTATGTATTTGGAATTTATCACTATTATGGAAGCTCAAACTATGCCGCTTTTTCAATTAATGCCTTTAGTATATGGTTAAATATTATAAATATTATAGGTATTACATCTGCTATTTATAGTATCTTCTTTTATGAAACCACCTCATTTAAATATCATTATAGAATTTCAAGCTTAGTAGCTGTAGCAAATGGCACTTTAGAAATTACAGGGAATGCACTAGGTACTAGCTTGAATTTTAAACCAGGACAATTTGCTTTTCTAAAAGTATCTGGCAGCGAGACTAAATTTTCCTCTCATCCATTTACCATAAGTGAAGCACCTAAAGACGGTGAACTACAGTTTACAATTAAAGCCTTGGGTGATCATACTAACGCTTTACTGAAAAGCCTTAAAATTGGAAGTGAATTTGTAGTGTCTGGTGCTCACGGAAAATTTAATTACAAGACAGGCGTTAAAAATCAAATATGGATTGCAGGTGGAGTTGGTATAACACCATTTAGAAGCTTCACTCAAGCAGTAACACTTGGAGATCACTCTATTGATTTCTTTTATGCTTATAACAATGAAGCAGATGGTGCTTATACTGATGAATTAGAATTCCTAACCCAAAGCGATAACATAAGATTGCATCTGTTTAATGCAAAAGAGAACGGCTTTTTATCAGTAGACGAAATCACTAAACACATAAAAACAAAAGACCCCATTGATGTTTACTTCTGCGGTCCTAAACCAATGAGAGAAAGTTTAAGGAAACAATTCGCTAGCAGTAACCTTAACATTGTACACTTTCACTATGAACAATTTCAATTTAAATAAGTCCTGTAAAAAAAGACAAACAAAAACCCGTAAAGAGAAACCTCTTTACGGGTAATATGTCTACTAATTAAAGAACTGCGATGTTTTCTGCTTGTGGTCCTTTTGGTCCTTTAACAACATCGTATGAAACTTTTTGTCCTTCATCAAGGGATTTGTAACCCTCTGAGTTTATTTGTGAAAAATGAGCAAAAGCATCATTTCCGTCTTCTCCTGTAATAAATCCAAATCCTTTTTCTGAGTTAAACCATTTTACTGTACCAGTCATATGCTGTGTACCTCCGAAATTTTATTTCTTAAACTCTTTGTAATAATCCACACTAATAAAATTTCGATATAATCATACTAATATTAATAAGTACTAATTGAAATATATCTACGCTTCATAATTTACGATTCATTTAAGTATGTTTTTATTATAGCATCTTTATATGTATAAATCAAGAGATTTTACAAATGAAAAAGACCGCAAAGAAGTATATTCTTTGCGGTCTTTTTCTGTTAATTAAAGAACTGTGATGTTTTCTGCTTGTGGTCCTTTTGGTCCTTCAACAACATCATATGAAACTTTTTGTCCTTCATCAAGAGATTTATATCCCTCTGAATTTATTTGTGAAAAATGAGCGAAAACGTCATTTCCGTCTTCTCCTGTAATAAATCCAAATCCTTTTTCTCCATTAAACCATTTAACTGTACCATTCATAATGTGTACCTCCGAAATTTTATTTTGCTTAAACGCTTTGTAATAATCCACCAATAAAATTTCGATAAAACATACTGATGTTAATAAGTAGTAATTGAAATATATTTATGCTGCATTATTTACGATTCATTTAAGTACTCGTTCATTATAACACTTGTTTTTTCATTAATCAACTATTTTTTTTAAAAAAGCCTATAAAGAATTAAAATAAATTCTTTATAGGCTTTTTTATCTGTTAATTAAAGAACTGTAATGTTTTCTGCTTGTGGTCCTTTTGGTCCTTCAACAACATCATATGAAACTTTTTGTGCTTCGTCAAGGGATTTATAACCCTCTGAG
>LIDZ01015327.1_pt9 | contig 54261 bp, 44 predicted proteins | sample 644651 | NCBI WGS metagenome assembly LIDZ01 (sample SAMN03856242, study PRJNA289617) | food metagenome | isolation source: wine grapes on drying loft during traditional withering process | host: Vitis vinifera cv. Corvina | place: Italy: Gargagnago di S. Ambrogio di Valpolicella | collected 2014-01 | reverse complement strand
CCAATCCGCTCCAGGATCGACCTTAACCGAGTCGCTGAGCGGCCAAGCTCCCATCCAGAACGGGCCGAACATGACGCCTGCCATTCCTTTAACTGCCAGTTCGGCAGCTTTGCTTGAGTCCTGCATGCCTGCATCCTTGTTAATGTAGCCCTTAACCATCCATGAAGCCATCGTCATCAAGTATTTCTTGGCATCCGGATGAACGGCACCATAGACCAGATTACCATTCTCGTCTTCATTCCAGAATAGCTTGATGTCAGATGTGCTGAGCATTTGACCCGAGAGCGCGCCAGCGATCGCGTCTGTCTGTCCCATCCAGCTCCATGGCCCTTCTTTCAGTGGAACCGCCAATCCGGCTTCGTCATCTTTACCATTCCCGTTAGGATCTTGTTCAGAGAACGCCTTCAGTACGTTCTCGAGCTCGTTGATCGTCGCGGGCGGGTTCAACGATAGCTTATCGAGCCAATCCTTGCGGATCCACATGACCGTTCCCTCATCTCCTGCGCTGAAGCGGGGCAGTCCATAAATCTTGCCGTCTTTGGTCACCTCTGTCATAGTATATGCGTACTTCTTGAGCGCCTCCTTTAGCTTCGGATGCGCGAATTTCTCAATGGCATCGTCCAGCGGAAGCAGCTTGTCGGCTTGGAGCAGATTCTTCAGGATGTCTCCTTCTGCGTTAAAGGTGTCTGGCAGCTTGCTATTCACGGCCAGCGCCAGTCGGATTTTGGTATCCGCATCCTCGAACTTGCTGACGATCCAGTCAAACTTCGTGATAATCCCCAAGTTATCTTCCATCCAGCGGGTATGTACGTTGTCCGTAAGGCTCTCACCCGGTTTGAATGCGTTAGGCCTATTCTCATCTACAATTGCTGTCGTAATCGTAATCGGCGGATCATATTTAAAGTCCCATGCTGGTTTTGTTTTCCCACTCTCCAGACTTTTCGTGACCGTCTCCCCGCCGCTGTCGAAACAGCCAGCCAGCAGCAGGATTCCTAGCAGAAACGCCAAACGAAGGCTGAACCCTCTTCTATTCCTCTTCACCGGTCCACTCACTCCAATCCCGATCGGTATCTGTCCCTGAATTCCTGCGGCGTCATCTGATAAAAGTCACGGAATTTGTGGATAAACCAGTTGGTATTGGGGTAGCCGATACTTTCTCCAATATGATAGATTTTATTATTCGTATGCTTGAGCAGTTCGCAGGCCTTAAGCATGCGATGCTCGTAAATATACTGGGATACGGTAGTGTCTGTACATTGCTTAAAAAGCTTAGACAGATGGTTAGGATGTACGAAGACGAGCCTAGCCAGCAAAGTAAGCGACAAGTCCTTGCCCAGTTCCTTCCGGATGTAAGCTTGCGTCTTGCGGACAATCGCCTGGCTATGGTCTTCGGTCACCTCCCCCAGCTTATCGCGCAGCGTGCGCAGAGAGTCCAGCGCCCAGTTCTCAAGCTGCGACGCGTGCAGCATCGCTTTCCCCCTCACAAAGGCGGATTGACCAGGAGTGAGCATCTGGGCCAGCGTCCTGCCGTTGCGATTCGCGATATATTGAAACGCATTGGACAGAAAGAAAAAAACGTCGCGCATCAGGTCGGGCGAACCCGTATGCATTAGCGGAGACACGAACGCACGGATCTTAGCTTCCGCTGCCTCCCATTGCTCCGTTTCTAAAAGATGGGTTAGAAGAGGCGCTTCATAGAGCTTGCGCATTAGACGCGCTTGCTCCTCATTCCTCTCCGGTACCTGACCGGTTGAACTACCGTCAATGCTTAACCGCGATTTGGCCGTCATATAGCTGGCTTGCAGCCCTTCGGGGAAGAGACAACCAGCTTCCCCTACGGATATTTCGCCTTTAAGCAAGTTGTGCACTTCTTGCCTTAAGCGGTTTATCCGCTCATGTACCCATTCCGGATCCGGAGGGGCGCCAGATAGGTCGTATACTAGGATGAGCTGGTTTCCTTCATCGTCCGCCGCCGGCCAGCAGTCATAACGCTCCATCAGCAGTTCTTCCAGCATATTCGTTACCGCGAACCGGATTAGGGACTGTGAATAGAGATCCTGGCCGTCGAAAGGAGGACCCAACCGGACAAGGCAAAGTGAGACAGGGCCTGGTAACGGAAGAGGGAGGTCAAACAACTTCAACTTCTCAGCAAGCGTCTTACCGTTCAGAGTGCCGCTGAGCGCCTTGAGCAGCAGACCTGCCTTCAGCTCTGCGCTGTTGTCCCGGTAGATACGAAAACCTTGTTCAATTGAACGTTCCTGCTCGAGCTGCTTAACGATTCGTCCCATTGCTGTAAGCAGCTGCTCATCCTTAGCTGGCTTAATTAAGTAATCGAGTGCTTGCAGCTCAATTGCTTTGCGGGCATAATCGAAGTCCGCATAACCCGTGAGCAGCAAGCATTTCAACCCGGGAATATGCCGCCTGGCCTGCTCGATCAGTTCAAGGCCGTTCATGCGTGGCATCCGGATATCCGTCATAAGGATATCTACAGGTAACGCTTCCATCAGGGCTAGTGCTTCACTCGCGCTGTAAGCCTTAAAAACCCGGGTGATGCCGAGCGTCGTCCATGGAATCGTATCCGCCAGACTGTCCGCATAATGCTTCTCGTCATCAACAACAAGCAGGCTGTTCATGCTTCTTCCTCCTCCTTCTTTTCGTCTCTCGCCCCCAGTCTCCAGAGGAGACTCACGTTTAGCCCACCCAGTCTGGACGGACTAATCGCGATTTGGGCATCTGGGCCGAAGTTGCCTTGCAGTCGCTGGTACACGTTCCAAAGGCCGCAGCCGGCATATTCACCGGCTGGGATGCGAAGCTCCAGGTGCAGCCGGTCGATTTGTTCCCAGTTCAGCCCTTTGCCGTTATCCTCCACTTGGAGGTGCAGCAGGCCATCCTTGACACTGACGCTGATCTCCACCCGGCCCGGGTATTCGACGTTCTCTAGTCCATGCAGGATAGCATTCTCTACGATCGGTTGGATAAGAAACCGAGGAATTCGGAGTTCCGCCAATTCTTCCGGCAGCTCGATGCTATAGGTCAGCGTCTCGTTGCGAAGCTGGAGAATCTCGAGATGAATGCGTACGAATGCAAGTTCTTCGCCAATACTGACGCTCTGATTGTCCATTCGCGTTGTATACCGGTAATAGTCGGCCAGGTGGTAAGCCATGTCCATGACGGCCCGATCTTTTCCCATTTTGGTCATATTAATGATGAAACCCAGGCAATTGTACAGAAAATGAGGATGAATCTGTGCTTGTAGCTGCTTCAGTGTGGCATCGCGCGCAAGGATACGCGATTGCAGGACATTCTCGATGAGATCCTGGATCTGCGTCGCCATTTCATTGAAGTTCTCCATGAGGAACGCGAATTCATTGTTAGATTTCTTCGGTAAACGGTAGCCATAATCGCCTCCCTTAATCCGCTGCACCGCGCGCACAAGATGGAAGATTGGCCTGTGTACGTTCCAGTACAAGGCAGACGCAGCGGCGATACCTGATAAGAGCAGAATGACCGAAGACGCTCCAAACAATATCCTCTGCTGCCTGATCGGACCGGTGATCTGGTCGAGCGGAAAGGAATCGACGAGATGCCACTCAAGGAGACTGGAGTAATAATAGGTAATTAGATAAGGCTTGCCGCCATACGAATGGATCAAGAAACCTGAATCCCGGCTATTAACCCTGTCGCCAAGTTCCGCGATGATTCTGTCTATCTTGGGTCCTTCTGCAGACCGGCTGGCGATGATGGCATGCCCCTCTTTGTAAAAAAAGGGGTTGTCGGAGTGGCCTGACTTGTAGGTGTCGAGCAGATTCTCGAAGCTCCATTTGTAGAGGTTAATGCGAACTGCAACATCCAGATCATCCGGACGGGCCGGTTGGTAACCCGTGGTAACATAAGTTCGGGTAAAGCCGGAGCCTATCTCCAAATCTTCACTGTAGCTCCACCCCAGCGAGAACCGGCTCTTAAACTCTTCAAGATCATACTCATAGGAGGGGGAAGAAGAAATGCTATCTCCTCGTTGCGGGAAATATACGGTCACGTCATTGCGCCAGTTGCCCGACGCGCTGGCCAGTGACAGCTTCTCTTGGATCAGCAGCCTTGTTTTCATTAAGGAATAATCGCTCATCTCGAGGTTGTACAGGTACTCCAGCACGTTCGTGTCAACAAGCATGGGGGCGGAGGCCAAGTCGAACTTTTCAATACTTGCATCCAACTGCGCCACGAAAAGCTCCATCCGGTTCAGGCTCGCTTTGATGAGCTCATCCTGTATGACGTTAATGCTCTTGGACGTAGAGTAATAGTACAGCGCCACGACCGGTGTCAGCAGAATTAGCAGCAACACTAGCATTTTCTGAAAAATGCTGTAATTGATCCGCATTCAATTCCCATCCTTGCTTCGTAATCATACTTTAAGCTGTATTTTACAATATATTGTAAGCGTTTTCCATGATATTCCTTTACTTTTCCTAAATTTTCAGGATGATGTGTAAACCCATCCTCGATGTCGTAGTGAAACCAAACAAGCAGCTTAAGGCCGGGTGCCTTAAGCTGCTTGTTTGGTTTCTTAAGCTCCTACTTCAATACAGATTGGCTGCCGCCTCAGGAGTAAAGGCTTGAATGTCCTCCATCCGGCCCTCCCGGATTTTCTTCGCCCAAGCCGGATCACCCAGGAGCGCGCGTCCGACAGCCACCAGATCAAATTCTTGATTGTCCAGCCGCTTCAGCAGCTCATCCAGTCCTTGGTGGTCTGCCTCTTCTCCTTCTGCGGGATCATTATCCATGCCTACAGAGCCAACAGCAATCGTTGTTTTTCCGGTAAGCTTCTTCACCCATCCTGCAAGGCCAAGCTCGGAGCCTGCAAATTCCGGGTCCCAGAATCGACGTGTCGAGACATGGAAGATGTCCACTCCTGCTTTCACCAGTACACTCAGAAATTGCTCCAGCTGCTCCGGTGTATCCACCAGTCTGGCCGTGTAATCCGCCATTTTCCATTGGGACAGCCGCATAGCAATTGGATAATTTGGTCCAACTGCAGCGCGCACGGCCTGGACAATCTCGGCTGCAAATTGGGTGCGTTTCAAGAAATCGCCGCCGTAGCGGTCCGTCCGCTGATTGGTTTTTTCCCAGAAGAATTGATCAATCAGTAAGCCGTGGCCCGCGGAAAGTTCAATCCCATCGAAGCCAACCTGTTGTGCATTCACTGCCGCATCGGCGTAGGCCTGAATGACCTTGGCAATTTCTTCTTCCGTCATCGGCTCGCTTACCTTGTTCCCTTGCATATCCAGTCCCGATGGCCCAATCGACGGAGCGTCCGGGTAAGGCTGGGAACCCATGGGACGAATCATCCCCATATGCGACACTTGCGGAAAAATAATCCCGCCAGCCTCATGCACCTGTCTGACCACTTCACGCCAGCCGTTCAGTGCAGCATCGCCAAAGATACTAGGCAGTCCCGGCTCACTTGTTGCAGCCGGATGGTCAATCATGCCAACGGTGATGATAAGCCCCACTCCGTTCTCTGCGCGGCGCCGGTAATAAGCGGCAGTATCCTCACCCGGCACACCCTCTGGTGAAAAAGCACGCGCCATCGGCGACATGACAATCCGGTTAGGTATAGTTAATTGATGAACCGTGTACGGTTCGAATAAGGCCTCTAGTGTCTGAATTTGCTGCTGTTGTTTAGTCAAGATTAACGCCTCCTATAGTTTTGTGAGCGTTGGCTCCACTTGAAGCATACGCTTTAAGTTTCAATGATTATTTTCAATGCGGGTATGAGTGCAATAGTAACAAGCTCCAGTCTGCGCTTCAACCAACAATCTGCCCAAGTTGTTGCTTAAGCAAGAACTAGAAAAAACTGTCGCATTGGAAGATAATAATTGTTGTCTATTCAACACATGTTTATAATAAGAAGATTATTATCTTTACTTAAAAGGAGTGATCAAGGATGGCTGGTGTACTTCCCCCCAACCCAAACGACCCACGTGTCATTCGGACACGTCAATTAATTCTGGACGCCTTCGTCCAGCAATTGAATATTATGGACTTTTACTCGATAACCGTCGGTGACATTACTAAAGCAGCTACGATTAACCGAGCGACCTTCTATGCGCATTTCCCGGATAAATATGCATTATTCGAAGCCTTTTTGTTAGATGCGTTTACGAATATGGTACTTTATAAAGTCGACACGGAAGGACCCTTGACGGAGAAGACACTTCAGGAGCTTATTGTGGCATTATGCAATTATCATGAAACAAGCCACCACTGTTTTAAAAAATACGATTCAGTAGCGCTCTTGCTTGAAGAGAATATCAAGCTGCATCTTGAGAAGCTCGTCCTTCAACTGATCTCCACAGCAGCCACCGCTGCAGATTTGAAGTCGCTCGAAACCGCTGCTACCCTGCTAAGCTGGTCTCTATATGGAATAACCTACCGCTGGAACATGGAGGGAAGAACAGTATCCTCCTCCGAACTGGCCGAGCAAGTAATGCCGCTGATCACCGGTGGGTTCCATATGTTTAATGCGCATTAGAGTTAGGACTTGAAGTATAAGGAATCTTATAGGAGGAACTTATGTCTGAACCCATCAATCATCTGCAAAAAGAGCTTGCTGAACTCGTTGATCGTCATACCGACAGGGATGGCCCTCAGCCTACTGAAATCCCATCTCTTAGCTTCTCTCGTTATTCTATCCCTCATCATTCCACCGTGACCGGGCCACCCTACAGACTCTCCAACCCATTGCTCTGTATCGTTGTTCAGGGCATGAAGGATGTCATACTTGGTGAAGATCGCTTCAGCTATGGTCCGTCGAATTATCTTGTAGCTTCTATGGATTTACCGATTATCGCCGAAGTTCTGGAAGCATCCGCAGATTCCCCCAACTTGACCTGTAAAATCGAGTTTACTCCCGGTCTTATTTTAGAGCTATTAACCGATGACGAGCTAAAGGTAAACTCCAGAGGCATATCAAAACGTGGTATGAATGTTGCCGAATTGAATGTATCCATGTTAGATGCTATTGTGAGGCTTGTTCGTCTGCTGGATAAACCGGCCGATATTCCTGTGCTGGCTCCACTGTTTACAAAAGAAATTTTATACAAAGTACTACACGGTGAGCACGGTGACTCCTTAAGACAAATCGTAACGGATGGGAGTCCAACCGTTCATATCAAAAACGCAATTGAGCATATTCTGCATCATTTTCAGGACTCTTTTCGCACCCAAGACCTGGCGGATATCGCCAAGATGAGTATTCCATCGTTCTATAGGCACTTTAAAGAAATAACCGCTATGAGCCCGATTCAATTTCAAAAGCAACTGAGGCTTCAGGAAGCCCGGCGTCTATTAATATCCGAGTCGGCGAACGCTGCAGATGCTGCATTTCAGGTTGGCTATGAAAGTCCGACGCAATTCAGTCGTGAATACTCCAGGATGTTTGGCGCTCCGCCCAGAGAAGATATGAAGCGGCTTAAAGGACTTGATAAGGAAAGAGTGTGATGGGCAGATATAGCCTATTGCACTCTTTTTTAATAGATAATTAGTACTAGTAGGTTTGATAGGATTAGGCAAACTTTTGATTCGATCGGGTTACCGAGCGCTACAGCATTCGATATACAATACAAATAGATTCAAAGGATACTTGAGGGTCTCAGGGGTACAAGAAAGGGGGGAATGTTCGAAGTTGTTTTAATCTATTAAAAATATATTATTTCCGGAGGTATATATGCAATATATTAAGCTCGGCCAAACTGGCCTCGAAGTTTCACCTATCTGTATTGGCTGTATGGGTTTTGGAGATCCCTTGCGTAGCCATGCTACTTGGGTACTTAATGAGGAAGGTAGCCGCCCTGTGATCAAACATGCGATCGAGGCCGGTATCAACTTTTTTGACACCGCTAATCTGTATTCTCAGGGGACAAGCGAGGAGATCGTAGGCAAGGCGCTCAAGGATTTCGCCAAACGCGAGAATATGGTCATCTCCACCAAACTTGGTGCACCCATGCGTTCTGGACCTAACTCATTCGGCCTCTCACGTAAGTCGATCATGACGGAAATTGATCATAGCCTAAGACGTCTGGGAACCGATTATATCGACCTTTACCAGATTCATCGCGCTGACCCCTTTACTCCGTGGGAAGAAACCCTGGAAGCACTCCATGATCTCGTAAAGATGGGCAAAGTGCGCTACTTAGGCGCCTCCACAATGCGGACGTGGCAGTTTGCTAAGGCTCTTCAACTCCAAAAAGTGAATGGCTGGACTCGCTTTATATCGATGCAACACAACTACAATTTGATCGCCCGGGAGGAAGAGAACGAAATGATCCCGCTCTGTATCGATGAAGGTATTCAGACCCTGATCTATAGTCCGCTTGCGCGCGGTCGCTTGGCTCGTCCCTGGGGTGAAACGTCTGCTCGCTATGAAGCCGAGCCTGCAGCTGCCAAGCTGTATGAGGCCACTGCGGCTGCCGATGAGAAAATCATCAAGGCGATTGGTAAAGTTGCTGATGAGCGCGGTGTCAGTCGTGCAGAAATTTCGCTCGCTTGGTTATATCGCAATCCAGTTGTTGCAGCGCCTATCGTGGGAGTACTTAAGACCAGCCATATCGATGAGGCGATAAAAGCACTCTCGATCAAGCTGACGGACGAAGAAGCAGAACGTTTGGAAGCTTCATACACCCCTCGCGTCGACCCGATGGTTAAAAATTCTGATCCGAAGGGGATCGCAGAAGGAGCAGCATCTGTCGGACTGAAACTTCCGATCCCGCGTGCTTTCAAATAAATTAAACAAAGGAGCCGCAGCTCGGGTTTACTCGAGGCGCGGCTCCTTTGAGCACTTTAGGCAAAGAATTATCATCAAGCTAGGGAAGATCAGATATTCATTACTCTTCGCAAACGCTCAGCCGTATCCGTTGAAGCTGTATAAATCATGATTTTCAGATCCGGATGGGTTGGTGGTTGCAAGGTCACATGTTGAAACTCCATCTCTCCGATACGATTATCGTACAACCGTTTGTGGCAATCGTTGACGACCTGAACATCATGCAAGGGCCAAGTCTCGCGAAACAGCTGGCTGGTCTGCATAAATTCGTCAATAAGCTCCTTAAACCTCGGATCATTCGGGAAGTATGCGTAATCCGCACGAAAGCGTGCAATGATGACCTGTGCCTTGGCTTCCCAATCCTCATTGTTCGTTCTTTGCGTCGTGTCCTTCAAAAAAAACCTCATCCAATTGGGTTTCTCCTGCATCTGATTTGAAAATGACGGGAAGCGGAATACGAACTCAGCGGCTTTGTTCCACAAGAGCAAATCCCAACATTTCCCCATCATGAATGCCGGATTCGGATCAAAAGCCATGATCATCTGTTCCAAAGCTGCATTTAATTGCTGATCATCTACCCTTTCCTCTTGTACCGGTCTTGCCAAAAGATTGAGATGCTGACGTTCATCGTCAGTCAATTGCAGCGCTTTTGCTATGTTATTTAGTACATCCTCTGATGGATTGATATTTCTGCCTTGTTCCAAAGAGATATACCAGGATGTTCCGATATGGGCAAGCTGGGCCACTTCTTCCCTTCGAAGTCCGGGGGTCCGTCGTCTTCCATAGGAGACTAATCCTACATCTTCAAGAGTAAGACGTTCACGGCGCGAACGCAAAAATTCACCTAACGACATTCTGGAAGAAATCTCCTCCATGTATTAACTCCTCCTTATCCTGACACTCCCAATCATACGATAAACGCAGGAAGGATGCTATTTGCACAATCTATTATACTGCTAGCATAGCATCTAATACATTAGGAGGATTTGAAAAATGAACATCTTTGTAACTGGAGCCACAGGTAAAGTAGGAAGCCGTTTTGTTCCGCGTATGTTGCAGCGTGGTCATCACGTGAAAGTGTTGGTTAGGGACGCAGCAAAAGCGGATGGGCTTCTCCAACAGGGGGCTGAAGTGATTGAAGGCGATCTGTTGCATTCGGACGATTATGTTGACGCTCTCCGGGGAATGGATGTTGTAGTTCACTTGGCAGCGCAATTCCGTGGTGTAGACGAGGACACTACCAGAATCTCCAATATCGATGGTAGCATCGTATTAGCTCGCGCTGCACTGCAGGCGGATGTACCCAGATTTGTTTTTTCTAGTACCAATAATGTCTATGGTTCCGGGAATCGTTCAAGACCAAATCGAGAAGATGACGAACTGAGACCCGCCTTTCCTTATCCTCAATCCAAAGTTGAGGCCGAAGAGGCGCTTATGCAGCTTCATCGCGAACAGGGATTAGGACTGCGCATCGTACGGCTTCCCTTTGTCTATGGCGATGGCGATCCACATATTGCGGAATTCATGCCGTTTGCCAGCAAATGGCATCCAGCCAAACGAATGCATATGGCGCACCATGCAGATGTAAGTCAAGCCCTGCTGCTGGCAGCTTCTACACCAGGTATTGATGGTCGAATCTACAATGTTGGCGACGATGCGCCAATCTCCGTTGCGGAGCTGTTGCAGCTAAATAATAGCGAAAGCGAAATTTCATCAGAAGAGCAGGATTTTGATCCATGGGACATGGTCGTTGATACTACACGTATAAGAAACGAATTAAATTATCGGCCGATTTTCCCGTCGTTCTATACGGCAAGAGATGCAGGTGCACTTTAATACAAATGAAGGTACACGAGTAGCCATTTTGATCTGCTTAATCCAAAGTGGAACGTTAGCTCAATAATAGCAGCGGCAGACTAAGACTTTATTTTACAAGTCCTAGTCTGCCGCTGTTTCTATATTATTATGAAGCGTGATATCATCAGCTGAGCTAAATCCATGACAACAGCTTTGGAGTTAAGCAGCAGTAATTCCGGATGTGCTTTGGCATATGTCCGCAGCTCCTTTTACTCCCAGTGACTTTATGAACATTTTTAATTATACTTTAATAAATACACTAACTTTATTTTACACTCTAATACTATAAATGAATGCGAGATGATAAGACATGGAAATAGCGAAGTTTGAGATTAACTGTATTGCATCGATTTCTGAAGTTCTGCAGTTTCTTTCGGGAAAATGGACTTTTCTAGTGATAACGGAGCTTTTAAAGGAGCCTCAGCGTTTTAATCAATTGCGAAGAAATTTAGGCAACTTGAATACGAAAAGTTTAACTGATACCTTACGAAATTTAGAAGAGCATCAAATGATCAAACGCCAAGTATTTCCCACCGTACCAGTGACAGTCGAATATTCAATTACTGAAAAAGGAAAAGCCTTCTCGAGCGTGTTTGAGCAAATTAATCGTTGGAAAAGCGAATGGGATTCTCCAGTTCAAAAATCGTCTTGATTAAGATGCAATTAAGCCGTCAAACCAGCTCTGTAGGTTTGACGGCTTATTCTTCAACTTCATCAGACAAATTGTACGATATCTTTCATCAGGCGTCTTTTCTTGGAGCGCCCTTCCCGAACACGATAACCAAAAGCCACCATGACGCTTAAGTTGAATTCATTCTCCCCCAGAAGCCCTTTCTTTTGAAGCAGGTCATTAACTGCATCTAAGTTGAAGCCTTCTATGGCACATGAATCTACTCCAATATGCGCTGCAGCCGTCATCATGTTTCCAAGTGCAATATAGGTTGATTTGGAGGACCAGTCGAGTAAAGTTCTTTGTGTATCTAAATGCAGGTCCTGATAAAATTGTTCATATGCAGGCTTCATTCCATTGAAAATTTCGAGAGGCATCTGCAATATTTGAGTTTGCTGCTCTACCAGATATGAAGAATCATGGGTGAGCCCTTTCCTGGCCAAAATCAAAACGAAATGACTCGACGTAGGAAGCTGCCGCACCGCACCAGACGCATACGGAGCTAATTCCTTTCTAAATTCCGGGCTCTGCACAACAATGAATTTCCAGGGCTCATTCCCGCCCGAACTGGGGGATAGCCGTCCAGCCTCGAGAATAAATTGAAAATCCTCTTCGGAAATTTTTTTCTCCGGATCGAATTCCTTCGTTGCATGCCGGTAATTGAAGGTTTCTAACAGCTCTGTTTTTCTTGCATGGGTATCCATTTTTCTTCCCGCTTTCTAAGCATAATGATATTGACATAATTTAAGAATAGATATACGTGTTATTATTCACCATTATTCGGTATTAGGCACGACCCGTCTTCACAAACTGAAGCTTTAGGATCTAACGAAGATGATTGGAATGCAATAATCAGGTGCTCTTCTTTCCAAGCTTGCTGCAATGCTTTTGCAAATACCTCTGCGGGTTGAGCACCTGAAATGGCATATTTGTCATTAATGACGAAAAAAGGAACGCCGTGTATTCCTGCTCGTTGCGCTGCCAACTCATCTTCCCTCACCTCATCACGGAAGCGAACACTTGCCAGCATCGCAGCCGTATCATCAGCATCCAGACCTGATTGTACAGCAAGATCCACTAAGGTATTCAGATCATCCAGGTACAAGGAATCCGTGAAATATGCGCGGTACAGTCTTTCCAGCAAATCATCCGCTTTGCCGAATGGCAAGGCATACTGCAGCAGGCGATGAGCGTTAAAGGTATTGGCGGGCTTGGCTGTATCGTAATTGAATTTCAGACCATCCTGTTCGGCACGCTTTGAAACCTCCTCCTGCAAAACCTTGATATGTTCGCGGGTCGTTCCCTGTCTAGCAGCATACAGCCCATAAATATCATCCGAGGGGTTCACCTTTAAATGTGGCTCTAACTCGTAGCTCCGATACACGATTTCCACAGCCTCAGGATGAGCAAGCTTCTCTAATCCTGCTTCAAAACGATGTTTGCCTAAAGGTAAAGTTGGGGGCTAACAAGCCCCCTTCATTCCAAATGCTTTAACGAAATTAGCTGGATCTATTCGCCGGATTACTTTCCGGATACAGGGTCTGTATTAGGATCCCAGTTCGCAAGGGGATCCATCCGGAATCGTGTTAGCTTCAGGCTGCTGATTTTCCAGGTGCCATTCTCTCTTCTATATATTTCGCGGTATTGTCCATAGCCGTTATGCCCCGGAAATGCGTCCTTTGCGTCAGGGAAGGTCAACAAATCCTCCATGGACCAAACTCCCTTGGCGGTATCCTGTTCTATTATCTCAATCTCAGGCATATGTCCGTGGTGAACTGTAGGCGCTCTATCCACAAGGTCTTCTATCATTTTCCCGAATGCTGCCCCGCCGCCTGGATATTTCGCGCCATCAGTTTCTATATAGGCATCAGCCGTAAAGAGATTCCCCAAATCCGTCCATTTTTTCTCATCCACAAACCGGAAATAACGGGCTTTCAGTTTTTTAATCTCTTCGATATCCTCGAGCTGTTGGTATTTTCGTTCAAGTTGATTGAGTTTATGGATTAGAATTTCTTGTTCACTCACAACTTGTTGCTCATTATTTTTCTTGTTTATCATATGGGTCTCTCCTTCAAATTTTTTTGAAATATTAGATGGTAATTGAAGCTTCAACTACCTTGGAGTCAACTATAGCAGGAATTATTTTTTTTCATAAGAAGGCAATTTTTTTAAATATGCTTTAGAAAAGTAAAGTCACGTTCTGTACCTACAGGGGATGGTGGGCCATGCCTTGAGACAATATTCTTGCTATTGGGAAATAAAAAAAACATCGGACCAAGTTGGCCCGATGTAAGCTATTGAATATAAAGAGGTCAAAACCATCAAATGTTTTGACCTCTTTGTTGCAACTCGGCAGTCATAGTTTGAAAACTGTAGACCCGAACGCCGGATTTGCCAAATTTGACAGCCCTCACCTGCTAATCTCTTCGAGTTTGTGATTTTTATGTTATAAATATTTTTCCCTATTCTCAAGCACAATGCTGAAACATATGGATCTACATAAAAATTTCTCCTTTAAAATTATTGTGGTATTAGTAGGCACTTCGGCTAAAAGTTCCAAAACTTCATCGTGACCATCTTCGATAGCTGGATTAGTAAAGTGGTGCATGAACGAATCCGCATCTTTGTAAAACTCGAATGCCCACAAAGTGTCTGAATGGTTGTCATCTCGGCAGAGTAGCCAGTCTATTGGACCGTCTGGGTCACAATTGCAATGTAGTTTATTTGTAAGTTCAAACAAAGCATCTCCTTTTCCAGCCTTCGCGTGCATTTCCAGCACCGCACCGGGCTGGCGAGCAGAAGCAACTCAGCTTGGTTTCCCCCATTTGCAACTTATATTCTCCGCCTCTTGAACCATTCGTTCCATTAACTCAGAGACGCTTGGAACATCTTTGATTAGACCAGCGACCTGACCTGTCCATCCAAATCCTTCTTCCATAGATCCATCATGAATCAGGCGTTTATTGGCTCTCCCGCTGATTTCGTTAGTAATCGCTTCATGCCCTGGCGTGGCCTGTTCTATTCTCATAATCTTCTCCGTTAAAGGGCTCCAGAGCGCTCTGGCAGGCTGGCCTATGGAACGTTTCAGCACAACGGTATCTGCGCATCCCGCCTCAAGCAGCGCATTCTTATAGACGATCGAAGCGTTCCTGCACTCTTGGGTAGCGATAAACCTCGTCCCCATCTGGATTCCCTCAGCACCTAGAGCGTGGGCAGCCATCCAGCCACGCCCGTCCCCGATTCCTCCTGAGGCGATGACAGGTATTCGAACCGCATCGACAACTTCCGGAACAAGCACGATCGTCCCTACCTCGTCACGGCCGACGTGGCCCCCGCCCTCATATCCGACAACAATGACTGCAGAAGCACCGAGCTGTTCTGCTTTTTGTGCTTGTGTACGGGATGAGACCAGCACCAGAGTATGAATCGGCGTTGAACTTAGCAGCTCCAGTATAGGTGCTGGATTACCGCCTGTAATCGTAACCGCAGGTATTTCCTCTTCCATCGCGACTTGAATCATCTGCAGTTGGTCACTACGAAACATGCCAATGGAAAAGTTAACACCAAAAGGTTTGTCGGTTAACACTCGTGCCCGCTGAATTTCCCTCCGCAAAGCCTGGGCATCCGGGAGGCTCATCGCCGTAATCTGACCGAACCCCCCGGCATTGGAAACTGCAGCTGCAAGTTCTGCGTAAGCCAGATAAGCTAGGCCGCCTTGCAGGATTGGATACTGGATCTTCAGCATATCGGTAATTCTGGTATTCCAATTCATATATAATCCTCCGATAAGGTGATCAAATCGATAACTATGCTATAGGTAAAGGATCAGTAAAATAAATGCGAGCATAAATCCACCGGCTGCATAATCCATTCGCGAAAATTTCAGGACCCTAAATGAGGTGCGGCCCTTTCCGTTCCCGTAACCCCTTGCATCAATCGCCATAGCCAACTGCTCCGCCCGCTGAATCGTCGTTATGAGCAGCGGAACCACTAACAACATATAGGCAAATACCTGCCTATGAACTTTAGCAGACTTGATATCATATCCTCTGGCCTTTTGGGCCAGAAGAATGCGGTCCAGTTCCTGAGTAATCGTTGGGATGAAGCGGATAGCAATCATTAGCATCAGTGCAAAAGCTTCTACCGGAACTCCAAAGCGGGATAACGGCTTAAACAGTTGTTCCAGACCTTTTGCCAGATCCAGCGGCTTGGTTGTTAATGTCAGGACCGAAGCAAGCGAAACAAGCAATAGAATACGCCAGACAACGAAGGCTCCGCTTTCTATTCCTTCTGGTCTGACTAAGAGATGATAGACGAAGGTAAAGGACAAGATGAAAAGAATCGGTTGTAATCCTCTAAAAAACATCCGAATCGAAACTCTGGACAACAGTAATGGTCCTCCTACCAGGACAGTCGCCGCAACATATCCGCTAAAGGTTTGGAGTGTAAGACAGCAAATTGTGAAAGCAAGGACGCTTAACAGCTTGGTTCGGGGGTCAAGCCGGTGGATCATCGAGTCTGAATTGATATACTGTCCCCATATGATATTATCCATCATTTTGGATTCCTCTGGACTGCCAAGCTAACTTCACCTGCTGCATAATATCTTCTTCCCTGCAGCTTGTTGGCTCAAGAATCCGGCCGGATAACGCCTCAATCATTCTCAGGAGCTGAATAGGCTCCGGCAAAGGCAGTCCGGCTTGCTCCATGAGCGCCGTACGCTTCAGAAAAAGTTCATTCGCATCCATATGTGCCAACAAACATCCCTTTTTAAAGATCATCACCTCGTCCGAATATTCGGCAACATCCTCGAGCTGATGAGAGATGAACAGCACCGTCCGATTCTTCTCCCTCTGCCATGCCTTGAGCTGCTTCAGCAGCGCCGTCCGTTTTACAGGATCAAGACCGGCCGTCGGCTCATCGAGAATAAGCAGCTCCGGCTCGGCAATCAGCACAGAAGCGATAGCAACAAGCCGCTTAAGTCCGCCGCTAAGCTGGAACGGACTCTGCTGAAGAAGCTCTGCGGAGAGTCCCACCTGTCCCATAATCATCTGGATGGCTTCCTCCAGCCTTTCTGGTGATTCCCCCTTCATTTTGGGAGCAAAGGCCAGCTCTTTATAAACCGTCGTCTCAAAAATCTGGTGTTCTGGATACTGAAATACATAACCGATTTGCGGAACGATCTTCATATTTCCTTTACGGTCCCTCGGCAGAGGCTCCCGATTATGCATATATTCGCCTCTATAGAAAGGAAGTAACCCTTTAATCACTTTAGCAAAGGTGGACTTTCCGGCTCCAGTTTGGCCAATGATCGAAATCCATTTTCCCTCTTGAAGGGTACAGCTTACCGCTTGCAGAATTTCTTCGCCGTTTATCCTTACACTTACGTCATTCAACTCATAGGCCATAAGCTGGTGATCGTCTCCTTCCAGTCCGCGGACAAAGGGGCGTTTAACCCGAGCCCTTGATGCAGTCTAACCGCAAAAGGAAAAGTGAGCTGATGTTCGGTCATAGATACGCTGCTGAACAAGACGGACGGTGTACCGTCGAAAGCCATTTTTCCTTTGCTTAGAAGCAGAACGCGATCAGCTGAAAGAATCTCGTCCATATGATGAGTGATATGAATGATTGTCAGGCCTTGCTGGTGAAGGGTATGCATCACTTCAAGGATGTCTCTTCTCCCCTGCGGATCCAGCATGGAAGTCGCTTCATCAAAAATCATAATAGAAGGTTTCATTGCCACAACGGCTGCAATCGCAACCCGCTGTTTCTGACCGCCTGACAATTGATGCGGCATGGCTTTCGTATAATCCTCCATATGAACAGCTTGAAGTGCCTCGTGCACCCGATGGGCCATTTCAGCTCTGGGTACGCGCAAATTCTCCAGTCCGAAGATGACTTCATCCAGAACAGATGTCGTGATGAATTGATCGTCAGGATTTTGAAAAACCAGTCCGACCCGCTCACGAATCTTCCCGAGATCATCAGGGTTCAGGGTATTCAAATGCTCCAGCTTTACTTGTCCTTCTCTTGGCTGCAGCAGTCCGTTCATTAACTTAGCGAGCGTGGATTTCCCGCTTCCGTTCCCTCCAATGATAGAAATGAATTCGCCTTGGTGAATTTCGAAGCTAAGCTGATGGAGAACGGGATGTTCCCGTCGGTAATGATAATCAACGTGATCAAAAACAAGCATCTTCCTCATCCTCCTTCCGCTGCTTCCATAACTCGAAAAAATCTTCCGGCCCGGAAGTAATAGAAACAGAGGGCTGTGGTTTCTGCCAAGGTGTAACCTGTCTTCCGTTAACACCGAACACTTTACCTGTCAGTTCAGGGTTCTGTTGATCCAGAAGCGCACGAATGAATCGAGCTACATCCTCAGCTTCTCCGAGCTTCCATGCATCCGGGAGCGGCTCATTGCGTTGTGCGTATTTTTCTTTCAGATGTTGAATAACCGGCCGGGTCATGTCGGTCACGGCGGCGGGAGCAATGCCATTGACCCTGATCCGTTTCGGTTTCAGTTCATCGGCAAGCGTCCACAGCATTCCGAGAAGCCCAGCCTTGGCAGCGCTATAATTGACCTGTCCCGCCGATCCGGCGAGGCCTGCGGTTGAGGTCAGCAACACAATATCGCCTCCATGCTGGCTCAGATGAGATAAAGCCCGCTGAATGCAATAGAAAGCTCCATTCAAATGCACGTCCAATACGGCCTGCCACTCCAGATCACTCATGAACTCGCATTTGCGGTCCTTAATGATCCCGGCGTTATGAATTAATATCTCTAAAGAACCCATCTTGTCGATCACTTCGTCCATCATCGCCGTAACCGCAGCGGGATCTGCGACATTGGCACAGAATCCCTCCGCTCGGCCACCTGTCCGGCGAATCTCTTCAACTACTTGCCTAATACTCTCATCATGCAAGCCATTAACGGCGACCTGATAACCGCAGCGCCCCAGCTCTATAGCTATACTGCGCCCAATCCCTCGGGTTGCCCCAGTAATCAGTACAGTTTTCATATATCGGCTATCCCCTCTACCACGCTAAAAGAACCCTTAGCGATGATTCCTCCATCATCCGACGTTACCGTTACCTGGATTTGATCATCGTTCCAAACGTTATACCGGAAGCATACGGATGAGCCTTGAACACAAGGTTTCTCAAACCTCATGCTAAAGGATTGAATCCAATGAGAACGATGTTCTTTCATATATAAAGACTGCGCTAGCCCCATGATGTACATCCCATGTGCTATGGGGGCTTCGAAGCCCGCCTTTCTTGCAGCGGCGTCATTCAGATGAATGGCGGCTTCATCCTTGGTGACTGAAGCATAATGCCGGATGTCCGCCGCAGAGATTTTGATGATCATTTCTTTTCACCTGTCCCGATCAAGACGGTTTCCGCTTCAGATATGGGGTTGCCCCGGTGATAGCAGACAAGGGAATGGGTATATAAGGTCAGCACACTCTGCCTGCCGTTTTTTTGCTCCGTCTTAAGCAAGGATAGTTCGCAATTCAGGTCCATACCAGCCATCAGCGGCGCATGATAATAAAACTTCTGCGTTCCGTGAATCAGTGTTGTCTCCTTATGGAGCCAAGGGGCATCCTCTATTGTCCAGAAAGTTACCGGCATCGTTGAAGGAGCAACGGCGACTCCCCCTATTCTCTGTAAAGGAGAATGTATGCTGTTTGCATACAACACAATACTGTCCGGCGTGAGTTGAATCTGAAACCGGATGCTATTCATATGGCTGCCTCTACCAGAACCGCCAGCCCCATTCCGCCACCGATGCCCAGCGTTGCCAGTCCTCTTTGATAGGGGTTTTGCAGCATTTCCGAATATAAGCGCGTCATAAGGATCGCTCCGGATGCTCCATAGGGATGGCCCAGAGCCAATGCACCTCCGCCAGGGTTGACCTTATCCACCGGGATATGTAGCTCATGCAGTGAGGCCAATACCTGGGAGGCAAAAGCCTCATTAAATTCAACGATATCCAAATCGTCTATTTGCAGATGCTGGCGGCTTAGCAGTTTTCGAACCGTCGGCACTGGCCCAATTCCCGGATAACGGGGATCAACTCCGACAGCTTGCGAGTCCACAAAACGGAGGACAGGAGTTAGGTTCAACTGTTCGCATTTGTCACGCGACATCATGAGCACCAGAGCGGCGCCATCGTTAATGGGACAAGCATTACCAGCTGTAACAGTGCCATTATCCGCAAAAACAGGCGGCAGGCTAAGTAGCTTCTCCAAGCTCGTATCCGGTCTTGGACATTCGTCGTCTGTGATCCAGAGTCCATTGACTTGAAGCGGTACAAGTTCCGCTGCATACCTGCCTGTGAGCTTAGCGCGCACTGCTTTTTGATGGCTCTCAAACGCATATTGGTCTTGTGCTTCCCGCGAAATACCGTATTTGTCCGCTACATATTCTGCAGCAAGTCCCATGTCGGGATCTCCAAAAGCAAGGGGTGTAAACGGCGCACGTGTATATAGCGTTGGCATGCCGATCAGCGTGTCGGGTCTGAACATTTTCCAAGGTGCCCGGCTTGCGCTTTCGACTCCACCTGCCAGGAATATCTCTCCCGCACCACTTTGAATGAAGCGTGCCGCCATGATGATGGCTTCAAGTCCTGACCCACACTGTCGATCGATCGTGACTCCCAGAACCGTAACGGGCAGTCCTGCTTCAAGCACAGACTTACGGGCAATATTCCCGCCCGGGCCCACTACATTTCCAATGATGACATCATCGATCCATTCCGGAGGCAGCTGTGCTTCAGAAACCAGTAGGCGAATCAGCGGTGCAAGCAGTTCCTCCGGTTCAAGCGTACTTAACTGTCCCCCGACTTTTCCGATAGGGGTACGCTTGGCCATAACCAGAACGGCCTCTTTCATTTCATCCCTTCTCTCCAATCGTCTTCATCCCTTGGCGTGCTATTTTCCCTGAACTTGTATACATAAATTGTTCGACAGCAACGAGTTGCTTAGGTATCTTGTGGCTTGCCAGAAAGGGGCAGCAGTAATTCCTGATTTCATCCAGACTGAGCTGCTGTTCTCCGTTCCACCCAATCAGCGCCGTTACTTGCTCTCCCCACCGGTCATCCGGTTTGCCGAATACCATGACCTCCCGAATAGCCGGAATGCGGAGCAGTACAGTCTCTACTTCTTCCGGGAATACCTTAAGGCCTCCGCTTTTGATCATGTTGCTGGCGCGGCCAGCCAAGTGCAAATGCATGTCTTGATCAAGGAGCATGTAATCCCCCGTTCGCAGCCAGCCGTCGCGAAATACGTTTGCCGTCTCTTCAGGCAACTGGTGATATCCGGTGAACATCATTTCACTTCGGATGTACAGCTCACCTATCGTACCCGGAGGGACCTCGCGGAACTGCTCGTCGCGGATCGAAATGTGCACGCCGTCGAACGGTTTGCCCAAAGAATCCGGCTGCTCCTCTCCCGTTACCTCAAGATAACTGATGTAACTGGCCTCCGACGAACCATAATACTCATAAAGCTTCGTCTCCTTGAACATCTCGCGGCATCTCTGTTTCGAGGACTCGGGCCATTTGCCGCCAGCGCTGATCATCGCCTGCATGGATATCTGCGCGGTGCTTGAAGCCGCCTGCCGAAGCAAAGCATCAATCATCGTGGGCACAACGAACAGGATCATATCCGGTTTGCGGGAGCAGAGGTTCAGGACGCTCTCAGCATCAAATTCTGGGAGAAGATGAAAAGTTGCCAGACTGTATAGGGATTGCATCATGGCGAATAGAGACAGGGAATGCACGAAAGGCCCAGGGGCAAGCACGTGCTTTATGCGGTTCAGTTTAAACGCCTTCTCCGTTGCCTCGAAGCTTCTTAACCACGATAAATGAGTCCTCATATACCCCTTAGGAAGTCCTGTTGTGCCTGATGTATACCCGATGAACAGCAGATCGGGGTTCTCCTCTGCCATAGCATCTGGAACCAAGCCAGCCAACCAAACGCTATAGCTGCCGGGTTGCTGAAACTCGCCGAAGGTTAACTGCGGAATCTCGTTATAACTTTCCGCGAAATCTGACGCAAAGCGCTCTTCGCAAGCGATCAGCCCGGGCTCGCACTGCCGGATTACCTTATCTATTTCACCCGGTGGCCATTTGGGGTCCAGTAGTATGGGAACGCATCCCGCGTAGATAGCGCCGAGAACCAACTCTACGAATTCCATGCGGTTTCCGGACAGGATAGCGATGTTGCGTTTCGTATGTCCGCCATGCCGCAATCCGTTCGAAACCTGCTGAACCAGTCTCATGAGCTGAGCGTAGGTACGTTCTTCCCGGCCGTCCGTTATCGCGATACGATTAGGGGCAAGCTGTGCCCGTTCTAGAAAGTGCTGTACCAGGTTCATGGATATCACCGCGCCTGCACTTTTTCTTCAATAGGGCTGATGGCTTTAAGCTGCATCGTTATGATGGCTGCAATAACGGCTTTGATGATGTCTCCCGGAAGAAAGGCGAGCGCACCGACAAGTCCGGCCCAGACCGCCGTATTCGTTATCCAAGCCATGATGGATGCGCCAATCAGATTCACCAGCAATACGCCAAAGATCAGATTGCCGACTAAAAGCTTCCATGTTTGGACCTTCGGCCAGATTGTTTCGGAATACCAGCCGATGAGCCAGGCTGCAACCGGCCAGCTGAATATGTATCCAGCAGACGGCCCAACGAGCACCCCCAGGCCGCCGCGTCCGCCGGTCAGTACCGGCAGGCCAATAGCTATAAGGATAATAAAAACGACTAGACTGAGGGCGCCCATCCGTTTACCCAAAAAACATCCAGAAAGCATGACGCCAAGTGTCTGAGCGGTGATCGGAACGGGGATAAACCCCAGGGGTAAGGGCGGAATCAACCCGAGCACCGCGATGAGTGCTGCGAATAATGCGGCATAAACAAGTTCTTTCGTTTTCAAGAAAATGACCTCCATGGGTAAGATGTAAGCTGAATTATAATGGAGGTTGTTTCTATTGTAAACCATAATAATTATATTAGTTCACAATCAAGATGAAATAAAACACGTGAGTTTTCCTATTATTATCGAAGCATGTTAATATATTCGAAGAGGTCTGGTCGGGAAGTTATACTTTTGGAGGGTTATGTCCATGACAGTTAAAGAACATATTCTAACCTTGCTCGATGGTAACAAAGGTGGATATATATCGGGTGAAGAAATAGCCGGACGCTTATCCGTGACGCGCAGCGCGGTCTGGAAAGCTATTAAATCGCTGCAGATGGACGGTTATTCTATACAGGCTGTAACCAATAAAGGATATTCCCTGTCGCCCCATACAGATATTTTGTCTGCTGGTGCCATCTCAAAGTATCTGGATACACAGAGTCAACAGCTGCGAGTTGAAGTCTTTAAGACAATACCTTCAACGAATGAAGCCGTAAAAGTCTTAGCCTCAAATGGAGAACCAGAAGGCAAAGTAATCCTTTCAGAAGAGCAGACAGCCGGACGCGGAAGAAAGGGTCGGAAATTCTTTTCTCCCCCGGGAACGGGTATCTATATGAGCATCCTCCTGCGTCCAAAGCTATCAGCGGCAGAATCCATTCTTCTGACGACTTCCGCCGCAGTCGCTGTTGCTCTGGCCATCGAAAGCGTATCCGGTAAAGACACGCAAATAAAATGGGTTAATGACGTATTCATGGATGGGAAAAAGGTGTGCGGGATTCTTACCGAAGCTTCCATGTCACTGGAAAACGGTTGGCTTGATTATGCCGTTCTCGGCATTGGTATCAATGTGTCACTGCCGACGGGTGGCTTTCCTAACGATCTTAGCGGGATTGCAACATCCGTATTTTCTGAAGGCAATCCTCAGGGTGATCTCCGCAACCGGCTAGTGGCAGAAGTGCTAAACCATTTCATGGGATATTATGAACATTTAACGGATAGAATGTTTCTTTCCGAATATCGACAACGAATCATGTTGCTTGGCAAACCCGTAACGGTGATGAAGGATAATAAACAACGTGAGGCAACAGCCATCGATATCGATAACGATTGTCGTCTGAAAGTCAGATATGAGAATGGTGACGAGGAGTATCTTTCAAGCGGAGAAGTCAGTACATAAATTTGCAATCAAATAGACCAATAGGACTATACAACTCGTCCGAAAGCGTTTACTATTTTCAATAGTGAATTGTTAACAGAAGGAGACTTAAGAGACATGCTGGAGCCAAGCATAACCAACCAATTGAAAAAAACGCTGAAAGCAAGTATCGACAACAAGGAAATCGCCGGTGCAAACTTTATGGTGATCAAGGACGGCACCGAAGTTTTTTACCATGAAGACGGCTTTGCCGACATCGAGTCGGGACGTCCTATCGTTAGGGATTCGATTTTTCGCTTATATTCTATGACGAAGCCGGTTACCTCCACCTCCGTCATGATGCTGCTTGAGCGTGGGGATATCGATTTGTTCGATCCGGTCAGCCGCTATATTCCGGGGTTCAAAAACCAGCTAGTCGAGAAAAATGGCGAACTGGTGCCTGTCAGCCGGGAAGTTAATATTCACGATTTGCTGAACATGACCTCGGGATTGGTATACGGCGGAACCGACAAAGCCGGGCAGCATACGGATGCACTGTTCCAAGAACTAGGCGGAAGGTTGTACGGTGAGAACCCCATGACCACCATGGAATTCGCAAATCGCCTGGGGCAAGGCCCCCTTTCGTTCGAGCCGGGATCATACTGGCAATACGGTACGTCAGCGGACATCCTGGGCGCGATTGTGGAAGCGGTTAGCGGCATGCGGTACGGAGAATTTTTGCAGAAGGAAATATTCGGGCCGCTCCAAATGAAAGATACTGGTTTCTGGCTGCCTGAAGAAAAAAGAAACCGTCTTGCAAAAATCTATCAGGATGACGGTGCAGGCGGTTTGAAGCTGTATGCGGAAAGCCATCTTGGCATCGACCATCAAATGGACCTTGAACCGGTATACGAATCTGGCGGGGCGGGACTTGCGTCCACGATTGACGATGCCGCTAAATTTACGACGATGTTGATGAATCAAGGCAGCTTAAACGGTGTGAGGTTGTTGCAGCCTAGAACCGTTCGATATATGACGTCGGCTGCTTTAACAGCTTCGCAGCAAGAGGGCTTCGATACGTGGCATTCCTTGTGCGGCCATAGCTACGGCAACCAGATGCGGATCATGACCGACACCGGGAAAGCCGGAATTATCGGCGGACAAGGTGAATATGGCTGGGACGGCTGGCTTGGGGCATACTTCAGCAACAGTCCGCAAGACGGCCTGACGATCCTATTTATGATCCAGAAAAGAGATGCCGGCACGATGGCGATTACGCGAAAACTGCGCAATATCGTGTTCAGCACCTTGTAAGGCACAAAATTTTCTTTTCCACAATTAAGATAGGGTCCAGTTCTTGTCACAAACAAAGAATAAGAACTGGTCCTCCCCCAAGATGAAACGGCTTCGCCGTCCTTTATATGGACGGCACCCGTTTCTTCGAGAAATATAAGGATAAATTATTGCGTGAAGCATATAAATTCTTATATTTCAAAAAAAGCCACGACCCTCTCCGACCCCAACTGCATTACCACTGTGCGTTTTCTCTGTTGGTTTCAATGACTTCAAGAAAACGGTCTGGGAAATTGGTATACACTCCATCCACACCCCAACGATAGGCTTTATCCATGTTGACTTGGTAATTCACCGTATATGGCATCACCTTGAGTCCGGAATTCTTCACCTGTGCTACATAAGCCGAAGTGATCCCTTGAAAGTTTGGACTGATTCCGACTGCGTACGATTTCAAGTCCTCTAGATAAGCATCTGAGACTCTCACCGCGGTATAATCATTCCATACGAGTTGATATAACGGAATTGCCGGATTGATTTGATGGAACTTTCTTAAACTGGCTCCGCTGAATGAATGTATAGCCACCACATTCTCCACATTATATTTCGTGATATATTCATTTAATAAGGTTTCAATATTATTGTTTGGAGTAGAGTCCTTGATTTCAAGGATATAGTGGATATTTTGCCCGAAAGTATCGAATACCTGATCTAGTGTAGGAATTGAGGTGCCTGCATATTTCTCTCTGGCAAACATCGGATACGCCTCATTGAACCATGACCCTGCATCAAACCGTTGAATCTGCTCCAAGGTCATATTTTTCACGTATCCTTTGGCATTGGTTGTGCGATTAACGGTCTCATCATGAATCACGACCGGAATATGATCCTTGGTTAAGTGGATATCGAGTTCAATAAAATCCGCCTTCATTTCGATCGCCAGCTCGAAAGCAGGCATGGTGTTCTCAGGAGCGTATCCGGAAGCACCGCGATGGGCAATCGTATATACTTTATCCGCAGGATCAATAATTTCTTTAACTTTTACCCGAATTGACGGGAAATAAGCATACAGTGTTGAAAATAAGAAAATAAACAATAAAACATGTATTCCGATAAAATAAACTTTTGGTCCGTATGTTTTCACCATTCCGTTGTCCTCATTTTTCTTTATTCCTGATTGGAAGTCAGACCGTTCATCACATAGGGACGAACAATGTCTAGAAGTAAATCGGTTCGTTCATTTTCTCCCACCCTTAACCATTCATACGCAGCGCCATAGATGGCTGAGCCTGTCATGGCCGCAATAATCTTTGTATGGTTACGGCTTTCCATATTGTGGTTTTCTCCTTTCAAAAATATACATTCTATGATTTGCTGCAGCATCTTCTTTATCTTCTCATCCACAAGTGTAGCAATCGATTTGGAATCCATTCTGCATATTTGGTAAAAATCTACGATGTAGCGGTGTGTCATCAAGATCAACTCGTTACATATTTCAGCCGTAAACTCCTGCGCATTCTCTACTTGTTCAGGAATCATCTTGTGAAAAGACTCCTCTATAATTTCTTCCAACAATGCATATTTATCTTCATAGTGAGTATAAAAGGTGGCACGATTAATGGTTGCTCTCTGTGCGATATCTTTGATGGTTATGGCATCAAATCCTTTATTCTGCAACAATTCTCTGAATGCTTCCCTAATGAGCTGCCTTGTGCGCAATACTCTTGGGTCTTCCTGATTTACCATATTAGTATCCCCTCTGCAACATCAAATAACATAATCTGTTGTTTAAGCAGCTTTTCACTCGATCTGCCGATTGTAATCATACGAATACCATTCTATTATTATATCGAACAGGTGTCGTTTAGACAACTTGCGACTAGTTAGCTGAGAGGAAGGATAATATTGAACATGAGACAAAATAGACTTTTGATATTTGGCGCCGGAGTAATTGGCAGCTTGTACGCACTCAGATTTGCACAATCAGGACTGGACGTCACATTGCTGGCCCGAGGAAAGAGACTGGATACACTTCAAAGGAACGGACTGCAGTACAACGATAATGGAACGATAAAGCAAATATCTATCAAGACGATAGAAAAGCTTGCCAACGACGATATCTATGACTTCATCTTTGTTCCTGTGCGATATGATCAGGCCGAATCTGCTCTGTATGATATCAAGAATAATCAGAGCCAAACCATAATCACCTTGACCAATACCATGGGTTATGAGTCCTGGATTGAAATCGTGGGTGATCGGTTACTACCAGGATTCCCGGGTGCAGGTGGAGACCTCAAAAAAGATGTTTTATATGCCCAATTCGGTTCCAAAACTTTTTTTGGTGAGATAAATGGCCAAACGACGGAAAGAGTGAATGAGCTTGCCAAAATATTCGAAATAGCCAATTTGCCTTATGAAATACAGAAAGACATTCAAGCCTTCCATGTTTCGCATGCTGCACTCGCTGTAGTCAACAAGCATTTCTATTTGAATGAGGGAATGGTGGATTTAGAGACAGCAAGAAGTGAAAGCATTCTAAGCAAGGTCGCGACAGATATTAAACAAAATATTCGTTTGGTGGAGCAAGCCGGAATCTCGGTAATTCCGCCCGAAACGAAGGCAATGGGAGAATGGTCTGAGCGAGATATTATAGCCCATTACCGCCAGATGCTAAGCAATGACTTTATTATTGATGTTAAGCTTGGAAACCATGCTGTCAGCGCAAAAGCAGAAATACTGTTATTGGATGAGGTGTTTCATAAAAAGCTATCTGTTAGACTGTGATTACTACACTTAAGGAGAGATCATTATGGCTGTTGAACGTTTTCAGATCCAGGTATCTAATCAAGTACTGGACGATCTGAAATACAGACTAGATCATGTCCGCTGGCCCGATCAATTAGAAGGCTCTGATTGGGAACGAGGTACTGAACAAGGTTATTTACAATCGCTCATTTCGTATTGGCGGGATCATTTTGATTGGCGCGCGCAAGAAGCCGAGTTGAACCGCTTGTCTCAGTTTCGTTGTAATGTCGATGGGATAGATGTGCACTTCGTGCATGAGCATGGCAAAGGATCTAACCCTATTCCCATTATCCTTACTCACGGTTGGCCTGACAGTTACTTACGTTACCAGAAGATCATTCCGCTGCTTACGGATCCTGCACGTTATGGTGGTGATCCTGCGGACTCTTTTGATGTAATCGTCCCTTCATTGCCCGGATTTGGCTTCTCTAGTCACCCTAAACATAGTGGTGTCAACAATTCTTATGTGGCTGGGCTCTGGGCTAAACTAATGACTGACAAACTTGGTTATCAAAAATTCGCTGCTGCAGGAGGGGATATGGGTTCCGGTGTGACCAGATATTTGGCATTTAACCATCCCGAACTGCTAATCGGGATTCACCTTACCGATATCGGTATCATTCGAAATCTCATGGTTGCACAGGATAAGGAAGGGCTTTCCGAAGAAGAAATACAATACATGAACAATACTCCAAAATGGATTGCCGATGAAGGCGCTTATATGTCCATACAATCAACAAAACCACTGACTCTTGCCTACGGACTCTCCGACTCGCCAGTCGGTGTGGCTGCTTGGATTATTGAGAAATTCCGTACATGGAGCGATTGTAAGGGTGACCTGCGGCAAAGCTTTACTGAGGATGAACTGCTCACAAATATAATGATCTATTGGGTTACAAATACTATCGGGTCAGCAGCACATATGTATTATGAGAACACGCATTCTTTGCCATCATTGGGGCGTATTGAGGTACCGACAGGGATGGCACTTTTCCCTGCCGATATATTGTTGCCACCCAAGGAATGGGTTGTGCGCAACCTGAATCTAACACGCTGGACTCCAATGTCTCGTGGTGGACATTTTACAGCTATGGAAGAACCTGAACTTTTGGCCGATGACATCCGTGCATTTTACAGACCCTTTAGAACCAGATGATCAGAATATCAAAGTAACTGCAGCGCTTTTAGTAAGGCGTATTCACTAGACTCGGCGCCTTCACTTGAAAAATGAGCCTCCGGATACATTGCCGACAGATGATGATAACCTGGGTAGACATGTAATTCTACTAACACACCATCAAAAACCAGTTGTTTGGCAAATAATAAAGATTCATCTATGAATAAATCAACGGTACCTATATTAATATAAGTGGGTGGTAACCCGGCTAATGACTGTGCACGTGCAGCCACGTAATACTCACTTACGCCATCCTGACCTGGTTGAAGCCCTAATATAGATTTCCAGCCAAAATAATTACTTTGCTTTGTCCAAATAAATTCGCCTGCATAGGGATGATCTGGCGCTATACTTGTGCGGTCATCTAGCATGGGTCTCAATAGTCTTAGATGATGGATATCGAATTCCTTCTGATCACGAATGTATAAGGCTAGTCCAGCTGCCAAACCGCCGCCAGCGCTTCCGCCTGCAAGGGCAACTTTCTGAGTATCTATCCCTAATTCCTCCGCATGTTCAATACACCATTTCAGGGCCGAATAGCAATCTTGTAACTGACTTGGCTGAACATGCTCAGGCGCTAGGCGATAATACACAGAGACGCAGCAAAAACCATGTTGTGCAGCAAGTGCCGCATTACCTGGACGATCAAAGATTGGACTTCCTAATACCATCCCGCCACCGTGAATCCAATAATATAGAGGCATCTTCGCATATTTGGATTGTTTGGGCTTAATGATTTCTATTCGAATATCTGGACCACCAAAATAACTGGGCACACTCTTTTCTTCAAATGTAACAGGGAACAGCTGAGTTACAGCTATTTGCGGCATCATTTGGGATTGACTCTTTCGTGATTCTATTAGTGTTGTTTCGGTTAAATCGGTTGTTGGTATTAAATCAATTGCACTAATGATTTCTGGATCAATCAGATGTCTGCTTCTGCTTTTTTGCTCACTCATATTCATAATCTCCCTCTTCTATTTCACAACTTTTCTATTCTAATTCTAAAAGATGCAGTGAGCTTTTAAAATGAAGAGAATGATTTAGAATCATTGTTGACACAAAAAGAAACACTGATGAAGTATTATCACCAGTGCTCTGTTTACTTTTTATGTGAATAAACAATTTTCTTAATGGTATCAATGGCGAGAAAGTGTTTCTTGGCTAGTTGCTCAATACTACTGTTGCTATTAAAAGCATCTCTGATAGCTTCATTACGTTGATCCAGCAACTGTCTCCCGCCACTCATGCTTCCCCAATTCTTATACTCTGACTCCTGTTTAGGAATATAAAGCGTCTCACCTTGAATATATTTTTGGATTTCCATAATTAACTCTTCAGGTAAAACATTTGCTGCATTCGTATATTTCAATTTTGCCCGCCCCTTATTTTATTATAAAATAAGTTGCAAAGCCCAAATATTAGAAAAGATTATTCAGCGTTTAAATCTGTTTATCCCCACGCAAAGTAACGCTTTTCCAATTACAGGCTTTGCATGAGTGGAAGAAGTACCAGACAATCTAAATTGATTCTCCATCTGATTAGCACCCCCTTTTCGCCTAAAAATATAACATAAACTCAGTACACAGTAAATATTATTCAACTTTTATCAGTCTCCACTCTGTATTTTCTTCGTTTTCAAGCCCGATCGGGAGATGACAATTTTGCTGGAAACCTCAATTTTTGCATCAGCGAAATAACCGTTCCAGTCTTTACTTGTACTTTTATACTGAGGGTAGTGATGATCATACATATACTTACCAAATCCAAAAATATCTACACCGAACTCTTTTTGTACCCGGCTAATTGTTGCATTAACATGTTCGTTCAAGTAATTGGACTCTTTATGCTCAAGTTCTCGATATCCGACCGCAGAATCAAGTGGTAACTCCGTACTGATGCTGCTCACAAGGCCTTCCCCTACAAGATTTAACTTAACGTTCGGACGTCCGTTTTTTAGCGATACATCCATGACTGTGTGCATCGAGTTCATCCGAATCGTCGCGATACCTGAGTCAGAATCTACCGGAACCGTAAAACTTGTTGCTTTGATATCGTTTCTAATCAGGTTTAGCAATCGTGTATCGGACACAGAGAGAAAGCCTATGAGCTTGTCATCTCTGAACACGGCGGAACCTGAACATTTGACGATTGCCTTGGGCGAAGCTGATGTTGTACTTTTGCTGCTCTCGCTCTCCTTGACATCGCCTTGCACAGAAATTGCTCCCAGTACTGCTTCTCTCCCTTCACTTAAGATCGCTTCTGTATAGTTGTACAAGGTGCTCTCTGTAGTACCACCCCAAGTACGATAAAAGTGTTTGATCTGCATTCTAAGTTTCCAACTCGCGTACTGTCCACTGGGATACATTATTTTTAGTACATCCGATGCGGGTGAATCCTTGGCGATCAGTATCAAAACATCCTCACGTACATAGCGGGATCGCTGAAGGTCATCGATGAACTGATTCAATCCTTTGCGTGCTATGCTTTCATCCACGACAACCAAATTAATATGAGAGTAGATGATCCTCCGTTCAACCATCTCGTTCATGCGGGCTGACGCATCGCTGAGTGATTTCCCCTCTAGGGTATACAGCTGGGTAGAGGGCCCTTCACCGCTATTTTGCAACCGCTGTGCCTCGGCAGGATTCAACACTTCCATAGTGAGCTTTAATAATCCGTCCTTCCCGGGCTCAATAGCTATTCCGGTCAACAAAGTGGACTGGTTCAAATCCACCCAGTCCCAGCAACCACTTTGCAGCAGACACACGGCAGTCGTCATGATTAGGAGCAAACCTCTACGTAGCATTTCGCTCCCCCTTGCTCACAAACTTCGTTAGGCTGTTCGATAGATAAGCTACACCGAACGGTTCGATACGTGACAAATGAATCATCAGAAACGCACAGGCAAGAAACACCCCGAATAGACCTAAAATAGAACTAAGTATAATAAGCGCGTAACGGAACAATCGAATTCTAGCGCCAAAGCTATATATCGGGGATACAAAACCTGAAATGACCGTTAACGAAACGACGATTAGGCTGACATTCGATACGAAGCCGGCCAAAACAGCTGCCTGTCCAAGCACGAGTGCACCGGCAATCGAGATAGATTGTCCGATAATACGCGGCATTCGAGTTCCTGCTTCCCGTAGGATTTCAAATGTGATCTCAAGCACTAAAATCTCAAAGACAATCGGAAATGGAATACCCTGCCGCTGGGCGGCAATACTCGTAAGCAGCATGGTCGGTATCAGCTCCTGATGAAAGCAAGTGATTGAGATATAGACCGCTGGCATGCAGAGTGAGATCAGTAAGGATAAATAGCGCAGGTACTTGATAAATATACCGAAGTAGAACCATTGATAAGCATCCTCAGGTGATCTGAAGAAATCATTGAAAAGCGCGGGAACCAGCAGCACAAACGGGTTGCCGTTTACGATAATTGCGACTCGCTTGTCCATTAATCCATCGCAAATGTTATCTGGCCGTTCGCTAGCAAAAACTGTGGGAAACAACGAAAGCTTTTTGGGCTGAAACAGAGAATCGAGGCTGCTGGAAGCGAAAAGACTTTCCATTTTGCTGTGCTGTATTTTCTCGCGAATTTGGGTTAAGACGCTTTTCTCAACCAGATCATCCATATAAGAGAGGTAGATGGCTGTTTTTGTTTTTTCGCCAAGCTCATATTTTTCGAACCGGAGGTTTGGGTTCAGAATCTTCCTCCGAATTAAACTCATATTGGTATCGGCTGATTCAGTGAATCCATCCTTCGGGCCTATAGCTACACTCTGCGTAGTCGGTTCAGAGACGGTACGTGTTTCGAGATCTTTGACATCGATCATCAGAACTTCCGTCATGCCCGCGATATACATAACGGCATAACCTTGCATTATTAAGTCCGTGAAATGCCCTGGATCATTCGTCGTCTCTGTGGTTAAAGCTAGCAAATATTGCTCGCGAATTCGATCGAGCCACTGGTCTTTACTTGGTGTATCCAAAGGCATACCTGCAATAGTGAGTGGTTTTATAACATTATCCATCAAGAAAGGAATATTAGTCATTGAGGTCAAATAGCTAAATACCCCTTCCTCCCCAAAAATCCGGATGGTAACAGATGCCAAATCAGAAGTCGTCCCCAAACGACGTTTAATTTCTTCTTTTATGGACTTCATGTTTAAGTCAGTACTTGTTATTTTTTCATCGGTTGTCATAACTCTTCTCCTTTCGGATTTTTCGGATTACGAATCCAAACAAGAAGCAGAGTGGCAACCGGGATTGCCAACTGCATCGGAATATGCAGCCAGAAAATGACATATTTCAAACCCTCCTCTATATGTTCGCCATAGTTGTTGGTAACTAAAATGGAATAGCCCCCAATAAGGATCGCACATGGAAGAGAGAATTTTTTATAGCTTTTCTTGAATATATATGCGACCCCCTTTGTGCCAGCGTATAGGAAGATCGAGCATTTTAAAAGAACACTAAAGAAGATAATAAACGCCACCAGCGCATCCATGCGGGTAATAAAGTCGACAATATTGATCTGTCGTGCTGCGTCCAATAGTGCAAAGACTGAGAAATTCATATTTTCCTTTCCCAATGTACAGATCTGCAGGAGACTGGAGAAGGTTAGTACGATACAACTGCAAATCATCGAGGCTAATCCTAGCTTCTGGAATCGGCGTGGGCTCACCAGATCATCCAGGAAGACGAGAAACACAATGATTTCTCCATAAGGGAACCATATTGTGCTTCTCCATGTAGTATTGAGAACTGGCAAGACACCATTGGGTAGTAGTGGGAGGATTCGTGTCGTATCGATTGAATCGCTGAACCCGAGAAGAACGGCAAGCAGGACAAAGAAAAAGATAACCATACCCGATATCGGGATGGCTATATGGCCGATCGTAGGCAGTCCACCGGATACAGCATAGGCAATGAGTAAACTGAACAAAAGAATGAGTAGTTCCTCGGGCGTTATTGTTAGAAGTGTGGTCTTGATCACCTCAATCATGTCACGTATGTTCCGGGAGGCAATATATAAGAAATAGACTACATACATCAATATTAGAAGCCGGCCCAGAAAATGGCCCCATGTCTTATGTAGAAGTGAATACAGGTTGAAGCTCTTCCCAGCGATTAATAAATACGTATACAACATGAATAAAGCACAGGAAGGAACCAGTGTGATAAGATCTACAATCCATGTGTCCTCTACCAATCTGGGTGTGCCATATATGATCGAGGTGCCTAACAGAAAAACAAACATGATCGTGAATGCATGAAAGGGTTGAAGGTGGGTAGACTTCATTAAGATTTCATCCCCTTTTTCTCGATAACCTTAAGGTATAACGCTGTATGAAAGCAGTGTTCTTCAAGTCAGACCACCCAGCCGTGATGAGTGCAGCCCCGAAAAACCATACAGCAGAAGATTTTGAAGGCGTGGAGAACAATCGAAACAACGCCGCTGAGAACGATAAATGGTACACAAGTGTGTCCAGCAACACCAGTAAGCACGTACCCATCATTGCCAGAATGAAAATCCCTATTGTAATCAATACAATATCCCCCTCGGTCTCTTGATTTATTGTTAATGTGTTCATCTGAACCCAAGAATATGTAATTGCTTGAATTAAACAACTCCCAATTCGATAGTCTATGTTTGTTCGAAGCATCCGTTTTTGATTCATCAAGAGCATTAAACGTTCGGTAGCAATAAAAAAACCGCATCAGTGATGAGGTTTTTTACCTGCTTGTATTTTGTTTGTTATTTATGAAGGCAAATCAGTCTCATGGAAAACCATGATTTCAGTTTCCTTCGGCCGGTAGGTCTCCAGTAAAGCTCCAAGTGTATCAGTGGCAAACAAAATGGAACGCTCTGCACCCAGCAGAAAACGATAGCTGGTTCCATTCCGTGGATCACGGACTTCAATCGGACACTCCCAGGCAAATTCGGAGACAAAGATGAAGAGGGCCCCGTTGACATAGCTCAATTTACGGCCATATATACCAGGTATCTCGCCTCCGAGCTTCCATTCCAGTTCAGGCATTATTCCGGCAATCTCTGCTGCCATATTGTAAAAGGCAAGTAGAGGCTCTTCCCGGTCATTCAGCTCTAGAGGCAGTGGACACCAGATCAGCTTACCTCTACCAAGCGCCAAATGAACGGGAGCATCGCCAGGCTTCCTATAACCCGCATCAAAGTGATTTACTGGCAGGGGATTTGCCGAAAGTGTAGTATCTTCTGTTGCTGTCGTTGTTGTTTCTTTCCATAGCTCTGCAATCCGTGTACCACTAAAGGAAACAGGGAAGCTCTTATCTCCAAGTCGCAAAAATTCCTCCCGCCGTACATTACTCAGCTCGGTCTGACCCAGCAGCCGCTTTAGTCTGCCACTTGGCCGCCAATATTCATCCAGTTGAAGAGGCCCCGTGACAACCAGGACAGAGCCTTGCTGCTCCGCAATAGCAATTAACTGTTCAAAAGCCTCATCGGTAAGATTATGAGGGCTTGGAAGTAGAATCAGTTGTGCCGGATTCCGTATCAAATCGTCCAAATGATACTCGGAAGCTGCACGAAACGGCAGTCTCATCCGGTAGCCTAGCAACCGGACCAGCCGTGTGGTCGCATCATAGGCCAGCTTGCGATTGGAAAAATCATTGGAGTAGGGAAAAACAATGGTAGCTTGCTCCAGTTCGCGGTCACCCATAAGAGGGCTAATCCTCTTCATAAACTGTGCGAAATCCTGAAGGATACCGGCTTCCGGTTTCTGCGTGCCATCCGCACGAAGCGCACCAATATGGGATTCATTGGTGTTATTCATATAATAATTCGTATTCCATATCCATTGAATAGCTCCCGCTCCTCCAGCGGCAAAGGAATAAGCGAATTTGCGCTCTAGTAGAGCAGCCAGTTCTTCCTCGCTCCGTTTAGCGCGTCCATCCGGTGTTTCCACGTACATCATTCCAACTTCCTGCGCAAGATTAGGCTTACCCGCCGTCTTGGCAAATATGCCACTCCATAGCAGCGCATCGTTCAACCACCAGGGATGAATAGTAGTGTAATCCACAGCCTCCTGATAAAAAAACGGCGAAGGACGCTGAGCGCCCAGTGCCTCATCCTGACCAACCGTCACCATCTGGTGCGGAGCCAGTTGCTTGATGGTCTGCACCATTTCCTTGGCCCAAACAGTAAGCATATCCATGGAGAATAGACAGTAATCCAACCATGGTGAGCTGTGCTTGCTCTCCTGAATTTCAGCAATCTCAAAATTAATGTGCTCTGGTTCTGGTAGCTTTACACTCCCGATAGCTGGCAAAATGCTGGCAGGCATCCCCCATGCTTCCTGCAAACACTCCATACTTCCATGTCTGCGCAGCAACCATTCCTGAAATGCTTTTGCTTCATAAGGATCTTGTGCTGAACGGGGGCCATTTGCAAAAATCCGCCGTGGATCAAACATGGACGGCTCGTTAATCAGATCCCAATCCACATATGAAGTAAGACGGTGGCGCGAGACAATAGAGCGGATAAATCTCTTTTGCGCTTCAATGCTTCGAGGGTCCAGATAGGGGTTGCTTCCTTCCCAGGTTTCAGGGGTGAAGGAGAAGAAAGTAAAAGTGGTTTGTAATCCATGACGCTTCGCGGTCATCAGAAAAGCATCAATAGCTCTTAGCGCCTCTTCGGAAGCATGCCCATCGATCTGCATAATATGGCGGTACGCCGTCCAAATACCGGTCCGGAGCCAATTGATTCCGCTTGCCGCTATGGCCTGCATATCCCGGTTCCAGAGATCGACATTGGGCAGAAAGATAAATTTACGCGATACATCTGAAGCCATGTAGGTTGTGCCCACTACTGGAAGAGTGCTGCCGTTCCGGGTAAAATAGTCTCTTCCGCATATAACGGCCTCACCCTTGCATAGAAGCGCCTCGTCATGACCCCAAAAGCCCTGACGCAAGACATGGACCTCGCCTTCTGGAGAGACTGCCCTGCAGCGTACACTATACAACCCCGGTTGCAGCGCTAGCGGCACACGAATGCGTATCAGATTCAATTCACACGTTACTTCTGTATTCAAAGACGTCGAATAGCCCGGACCTTGTCCGTCTTGAGCCTCTACCTCAAGCTCGAACTTCCATTCCTCCAGAGCCGTCCGCCCGGCACTGCCGCCAATTCGCTGAGTATGCATAGTCAGCACAGCCTGTTCGTCCGTCTCATACGAGGCGTAATTAGGTTTGATCCAGAGCTCTGTTGCCCCCCTTGCAGCAAAAGCAGTCAAAGACAACAGGGCTTTCCTCCATTCCTTTTCCTTTTGTTCAAGAGACTTATCCTGTGGCCGGCCGGCTAGAATCCAGCGGCCTCCCTGAAACTCCCCTCTCATATGTTCCCATAACACCACAGGCGCCGAGACAGGACTCCCCTCAGAGTTAGTTCCCATGATTAAGGATTTGATGACCGTATCCATGGGTCCGGCAGAGCCCATCTGTTCTGGAAAGTCGCTTGCCCGGGTTACATGGGGGACAAGATTCCAGGCCTCGCAGTTATTCCACAGTGCTTGCTGTCCAGAGCAAAACGGAAGCTCCTCGCTCGCCAGACAGTCCGCCGTATATCTCCCATTTACCAGCAGCGCTTCATGGATATGAAGCTGCTGGTGATATGCCGTCTGCTCAGCCTCAATATGCCATCTCCCATCCAGCTTTTGCACAGGTCGCTTAAATGGAGCCCCACCTATACTGACCAGTCCCCCACCTCTCCGCAAAAAAGCAAGAATAGCTATCCAGGCTGCCTTTGGGAAAAACGGCGCATGAAAATACAACAGGCAATCTCCGCTTCCAGCCTGCTCCAAACTGGCGTTTAGCATCTCGGCATCTACCCAGACAGACAGGGTTTCGTTTTCCTCCGAATCAGCTTGCTCAGCTAGTTGCCCCGTCAATCCTTCCACGGCTTCTGGAGGAAAAGCACCGGGAAAGTCGGGGTCATAAAAAATAATCCGTTGTGCGCTCTTCATAAAAGTCCATCCTTCATCATCCGGTACACAAGCTGCGAGAACAGGCTGTTCGACCACGCGAACCAGCTGCGGGTAAATACGGTTGGATCGTCGGCATGGAAGCCTTCGTGCATGAAGCCGGTATCCGCGTCGGTATTTTCCAAGAGAGCGACCAGCTCCAGCTTTTCCTCCACAGTTTGTGCGGTAATTCCCTGCATGGATAGAGCCATATGCCAGATATAGTTCTGTGGTGTATGCGGACTGCCGATGCCCTTGGCTGCTGTTCCTTCATAATAGAAGGGGTTCTCTTTACTTAGGGCAAACCGTCTGGTGTTCTGATAGATCGGATCATCTGCCGCCACATAACCAAGGTACGGAATGGAGATCAGTCCGGGGGTTCCGGCATCATCCATCAGGCAGTAATTGCCGAAGCCATCTGTCTCGTAGGCATAGATGGGCCCAAACTCGGGATGACGATAAATCCCGTACAGCTTGATGCCGTAATCGACCTCAATTTCCAGCTCTTTCAGCTCGGCCAGCAGGTCCGTATCACGGAATACCCACTCTGCAAATTCCTGCATCTGCCGCAGAGCTACAACGGCAAACATATTACCAGGAATGTTGTAGTGGAAATCACAGGCATCGTCGCTGGGACGGAAGCCGGACCAGATCATTCCTGTATAGTTCACTGGCATGCCAAGTCCACTGTTGCGCAGCGAGTCCCCATGAATGCCATTATTGCGGGTGAAGCGGTAAGGCGAATGCTCAAAGTGACGCTGCTCTCTTTTGAACAGATCCATAATGATGCGCAGGGCAGATTTGAATTCGGCATCGAAGAAATCGGTAACTCCGGTTTCCTGCCAGTAGGTAAACGCCATCCGCACGACAAAGCAAAGGGAATCAATCTCGAACTTACGCTCCCAGACCCATGGGGACATCTCGGTGATATCCGTGGCATTCCAGTGCCAGTCATTGGCCGATTCATTAAAAGCATTGGCGTAAGGATCAATATGGATGTACTGAATATGGCGTTTGATCAGTCCGCTGATGATGTGCTTAAGATCAAGGTCATTGTTGGCTATGGGTACATAATGAATGATCTGTTCTACCGAATCACGTAGCCAAGAAGCCGGAATGTCTCCGGTAATCACAAAGGTGGTACCATCATCCATCAGCTTCGTAGTCGTCGCAAGCGTATTGGGAAAACAGTTCTTGAACAGCTGCAGCAGCTTTGGACGATGAGCCAGCTTCTCTTCAGCTTCGGCCAGCACTTCCTGTACAGCTTGAGGCAGCACCAGCTCCGGCAGCGGAATTTTAGGTAATCTGAATTGTTCCAAGGAAGGTACACTCCTTATATTTAAATAGTGAATTTATTGATGTAAAGGGTTTTGATCTCAAAAGGTGCGAAATCGAGCTCGAATTCACCTTGGTGATGATTCACAAGCTCCAATTTATCCTCCAAGGCATTGGAGAGATAAACTTCGCTATATTGCTGCTTCCAGATAAGCTGTACGACTTCACGTCCTCCGGAGGATTCATAGAGGCGAAGAATGCTGCCCCGCCCATCCTCGGATGGCTTTACGGTATCCAGTACGACATGCTGCCCATTAAATTCGATGAATGAGCCTGTGGACAGCAAGGGTCCCCGGTTCGCTTTTGCCGCGATTGCCACCACTGCCGTATTCAACTCAGCCGCCTTGCGCAGCGTGTGGGCACTCCGCCAATCGCCTTGATGGGGATACAGTGAATAGGTGAAATCATGAGTGCCCAAATCGGCGGTGGCATCCGGCCATTTCGGCGCACGCAGCAAAGACAGGCGTATCGTGCTGCCTTGAACGTCATAGCCATATTTGCAGTCGTTTAGCACACTCACTCCATAGCCATGTTCCGACACATCGGCAAAACGGTGGCCGCACACCTCATACTGCGCCTGCTCCCAGCTAGTGTTGCGGTGAGTCGGGCGTTCCAGTGCACCAAATGGGATCTCATAAGTGGCTTTGTTAGTCACAACGTCGACCGGAAAGCCAACCTTCAGCAGCTTATGGGCTTCGTTCCAATCCACATGCGTCTTGAAATCGATTCGCCGGTCATGGGCATACAGTATTAAATCCTGGGTGATTTCCGAGTTGCCCAGCTTCCAGCGGAACCTTAGCACATCTTGAACCTTACCGGAGAAGATTACGCCTTTGTCTAGCAACTCTGCTTCACCGGCTGGCTGTTCTTCATAACGGCTGTCAATATCCCAGGCATCCCACAGCGTCGGACGGTCATGGAAGAAGTGAAACTGGTTAGCACGGCCACCCGACTGCACGATTTCCCGTCTTGCTGTTTTGTCGAACAGACTGGTGATTTCGCCACGTTCATTGAAAGCAAGGCGGTAATACGGTGTCTCCCAGCTGTCATTTAATAACGTACGATTCGAAAATGGAGATGAAGCATCTGCAAGAATGGCAGTTGTTAAGCTATCCGTCACTTGCGCGACTTCTTCGCTTCCTGCCTTAATCAAATCCATACATCGCAGCCAGATGGTCTTATAGCCAAAAGCCGGGACCTGCGGAATATGGATGTCCACAGAGGTTGAACCGACCATAAGATCTATCGGCAGTGAATATCCACGCTCGTCATAAGCTGCCCACGTCTGGTTAGCCACTGACTTAATTACAATATTTTCCATGGTAAAATGGACAACTATGTCGCGCGCCCAACCGAGGCTGTTAAACAGCACATAGGGCGTGCCATCTCCTTCTGTCGTCACTTGTGCCGCCAAGACATCCAGCCCCGATTGCAGCGCCTCCTGACCATAGGCAAAAACCTCGCGGTATTCCTTCTCTGAAGTCTCATAGGCTTCAGTAATTGCCGAGCCGGGGATAATATCGTGAAACTGGTTCAGGAGCACCAGCTTCCAGCCTTGATGCAGGTTCACAGCGCTCTTGTTCAGCTCTTCCGTTTGCATATAGGAAGACGCCAAAGTCTGCCAGAGCTCTGCCTCGCGGTACAGGATTTCCGCTTTGCGGTTATTTCGTTTGTTGCGGCCGTGCGTGGTATAAGTGCCACGGTGCAGCTCCAGATACAGATCGCCGTGCCACTCCGGGAGCTTCGGCTGCCGCTTGGCGATGCCGGAGAAAAAATCCGCGGCATTGCTGAACTTACTGGCCGGTTGGCCGACCATCAGCTCCGCACGGCGAATATATTCCAGCATCTCGCGTGTGACCCCGCCGCCGCCGTCACCATGGCCGTAGAGCAGCATTTGCTCGTTATGTGTTTTCTTCTCGCGAAAGGATTGCCAGTGATCGTGAATGTCCTTCGGCAGGGTATTCTCATTCACCCCATGGTTGAGATAGGTCAGCATGGAGGTGCCGTCAATTCCCACCCAATGGAACAGGTCGTAAGGGAACCTATTCGTGTCATTCCAGCCGAGCTTCGTGGTCATGAAATAGCGCATGCCGCCATGGCGCAAAATCTGCGGCAGCGATGCGCAATAGCCGAAGGTATCCGGCAGCCATTCAATGTCCGAGGTTCTGCCGAATTCTTCTAAGTAAAACCGCTGGCCATAGAGCATTTGACGCATCAGCGATTCCCCGCTTGGGATGTTCAGATCTGGCTCCACCCACATGCCACCGACCAGCTCCCAGCGGCCTTCCTTGATTCTCTCTTTTACCTTGGCGAACAAACCCGGGTCGTTCTGCTTGAGATATTCGAACAGCTGCGGCTGGCTCTGGGCATATTGATATTCCGGGTATTCGTCCATTAAAGCATTCACTGTTGCGAAGGTTCGGCTGGTCTTACGCACCGTCTCCCGCGCGGGCCACAGCCAGGCGATATCAATATGTGATTGGCCGATCATATGGATGGTGCCTTCCGTATTTGTGCCAATAGCGCCAATATCAGCGCGCAGCATGTCTTCAAGGGCAGCAACAGCACTTCCCTTGCGGATATCGTCCTCTTGTAAATTCATGAATTTGTCCATTACACGATATAAAGCTTCCAGCATCCGTGTGCGGCGCAGTTCCTCTTCCGGCAGCAGGAGGGCCGTGTCGCGGATAATAAGGGCTGCATACATCAGGCTCTGGACCGGTTCATTGACTCGTACCAGCCAGGAGCGAATCGTGCGGATCGGCGGCTGGATAACCGCTTGCTGATTCAGCGGGTCCACCGGCTCCGGGACCGGATCGAACAGCTCAATTTCCAGCTCTAGCGGTTTTCCGTCTGAAGAGGCTTCAAGTGTCGCAAAGGTATGATTCTGGTCGAGGCCTTGGCGGGATTCCCCATTCACCCGAAGCAAACCCTCGCCTCCCGACTCAAAAATCAGACCCGCATGCTGCCCATTCCATTCTTCAGGGAGCTCAAGCGTACAACGGAAAAAGTAAGTGGTTCCCTGAACACTTGGAAACAGGTTGAAATTCCCACCCTCGGTATAGGGCCGCATTCCATCATATCGATCTGGCATGGTATATATCGACGCCTGAATATCCCATTCCTCCAGCGCGATTTGCTCCAGCCACTGTCGCTCGGACAGTTCGCGGATAAATCTTCTAATCCGTCCCATCTGCACCTTCCATTACCTCCAAGTCTGTTTCGAGCACCTCATTAACGTTGCTGCCCACCTGTATCTTGAATGATCCTGGCTCCACTACTAGCTGATAATCAAGGCCTATATATTCCAACTGCTGCGCGCCGACTTCAAAGTCCACGATTTGTGATTCGCCCGGAGCCAGCGTGATTTTACGGAAGCCTTTCAACTCCTTGAGGGGTCGCGAAACCTTGCTCGCAACATCGGAGATATACAGCTGAACGACTTCAGCTCCTGATAACTCACCCGTATTTTTCACCTGTACGGTTACCGTTGCAATTTCATCTGCAGTAATCACCTGCGGCTCCACTCTGAGATCGGAGTAGCTGAAACTTGTATAGCTTAGGCCAAATCCGAACGGATACTGGGGCTGCGAATCTGCTTCAAGATATTTTCGCCCTCGTGAACGTTTGCCGTTATAATACACCGGAAGCTGCCCGACATTCTTCGGCCAAGAGATTGTCAGCCTGCCTGAAGGATTCACCTCACCGAACAGGATATCGGCTACAGCATGGCCTCCCTCCTGACCCGGATACCAAGCCTCCAGAATAGCATCAGCATGTTCATCAATCCATGGCTCGCTTATCGGCCGGCCGTTGATATAGACCACGATCACCGGCTTGCCCAGCCGATGAATCTCCTGAGCCAGTTCCAGCTGCACACCTGAGAGAGCCAGCGAAATCCGGTCAATGCCCTCGCCGCAGTCCATATCACTCCAGGAATGTTCCGTCACCTTCGAGGCTCCGGTCTTCAGATCAATCGCACCTTCACCGAAATCACGGGCGCTTGAGCCGCCGAGCACCAGCACCACGGTGTCAGCCTGCGCGGCACAGTACAGTGCAGCATCGAAGCCTGCCTTATCGTTGCCTTTGATCCGGCAGCCGGGCGCATACAGCACCCGTTCCGGCCCAAGCTTGCTACACAAACCGTCCAGCACAGTGGTAATACGAGAACGATGCTGTGGTGAGGTATAATCGCCCAGCTGATTGTAAGGCGCATCGGCGTTCGGGCCGATGACAGCAACCATTCCGCGGCTGCGACTCAAGGGCAGTATAGCCCCATCATTCTTGAGCAGAATGATACTCTCTGCAGCCAATTTCCGGGCAAGCTCGCGGTGCTTCTCGCAGCCGATGAACATCTCTGCCGCAGCCGGATCTGCATACGGCTGCTCGAACAGGCCAAGCTTGAATTTCAGTTCCAGCACGCGTTGCACAGCACGGTCCAGAATACCCGAGGCTAGCTTGCCTTCGCGGACGGCATTCACAAGATGCTTGCCGAACATCTCACCGGACATCTCCATATCAATGCCGGATGTGATTGCCTGCACCGTCGCGTCCAGTCCATCCCGTGCAACCCCATGGCCATTGGTCAGCATCTCAATGGCGCCGCAATCGGTGATGACCAACCCGTCAAAGCCCCACTTTCTGCGGAGAATATCCTCTATGAGCACAGAATTCGTCGTGCAAGGGATTCCGTCGATTTCATTATAGGCAGGCATAATGGACACCGCCCCCGCCTCCACGGCCTTCTTGAACGGCAGCAAGTCGACTTCGAGCAGCTCGCGCCAGCCCATATGCACCGGACCGGCATTGCGGCCCCCCTCGGAGCTGCCATAACCGGCGAAGTGTTTCAGGGTAGCGCCTACACTCTCCTGGCTGCTCAGCGTTTCTCCCTGCAGCCCCTCAACAGAGGCGACAGCCAGCTTGCTGATCAGATAAGCATCCTCGCCAAAACATTCCTCGGTGCGGCCCCAGCGGGGATCGCGCACCACATCTAGTACGGGGGAATACGTTACTGTTCCGCCCTGGCAACGTGTCTCCAGTGCCACCGTCCGGCACATTTGCCGGTACAGGTCCACATTCCAGGAACTGCCGAGCGAGAGCGGAACTGGAAACACTGTAGCTCCTATCGCCATATGACCATGTGAGCACTCTTCCCCGAACAGAATTGGGATGCCCAAACGTGAGTTCTCGATGGCATAGCGCTGGATCGCATTCACGGCCTCAGCACCTTGGCGCGGGGACAATCCACTGTCCAGCGTCACTCCGGTCCACGGATCAGCGCGAAGCATTCCGTAGAGCGAGCCGATACCCGCTTTAGTCACCTGACGTTTGAAATCTTCCGTCAGAGTGATCTTTCCTTCTGTATGTTCATAGACTTGCCAGCCGAAGGGCTGAACGAGCTGCGCGGCTTTTTCTTCCAAGGTCATCTGCTTCAGCAGATGCTCCGCCCGGTCTCGGGGAGAGTGTTGACTAGACTTGTAACTCATAGGCTTCTCTGACTCCCTTTCTGGAGTTACCCTTTAACGCTGCCTAATACGAGACCTTTCACAAAGTATTTTTGTAAAAATGGATATACAAGTAGAATAGGTAGCGCGGTTAGAAAGATCTGAGCTGCCCTTCCTGTACGGTCCGAAACGAATTTCAGGGTGTCTGGGTCCTGCATTTTCATGTTTTTCAGTGAATTGGCGTCAATGGTTACAGCTTGAAGATAGGTCGCGAGCGGATAATGCTCCGGACTTTTCATATAAATTAGCCCGTCAAACCAGGAGTTCCAATGGAAAACCATCGTCAACAGCGCAACGGTTGCTAGAGAGGGCAGTGAAACGGGCAAATAGATGCGGAAGAGAATGGTCAAATGGTTCGCTCCGTCCATCAGAGCCGATTCCTCCAGCTCTTTAGGTAGCCCCCTGAAAAAGTTCAGGACAAGAATGACATTGAACACATTGACGGCACCGGGAATCACCAAAGCCCAAATAGAATCTAGCAGCCCCGTTTGCTTTACCGCCAGATAAGAGGGAATCAGTCCGCCGTTGAACAAGATAGTGATGACAAAAATCCACGAATAAATGCTTCTCCAGGGGAATTTATCATTTTCCTTGGAGAGTGGATAGGCGGTAAGGACACAAATGACAAGACTGAGCACAGAGCCTAGCACGAGCCGTTCCACCGAGTTGAACAGGGAATGCATGAATGTTCCATACTTCATCACGACCGCATAAGAATGGAGATTAAAATCCACCGGCCAGAAGTTGACCAGACCCGCACTTACCGCTCCTGATGAACTGAAGGAGACCGCCAGCACATTGAGCATAGGCAGGAGACAGACGATGGACAAAGCGATCAGAAAGCAATAATTGAATATCATAAATAGCAATCGGGATTTTGAACGTTTATACATATCATGAACCCCTTCTGTTAGAAGATTCGGTAATTCGCCAGGCGATAGGCCAGATAATAGGAGCTCGAAATAAAGAATAGCGAAATCAAAGATTTAAATAAACCAATTGCCGTGGATACGCTGTATTGGGCATCAACGATACCGATGCGGTAAATTAATGTATCCAGCACATCGCCCGTGGAATAAGTGGCGGGAGTGTACAGATTAAAGATCTGGTCAAAGCCTGCATTCAGCACATTGCCGAGGCTCAGTGTTCCCAGCAGAATAATGATCGGCAAAATACCAGGGAGTGTCACATTCAGAGTCTGCTTCCAGCGCGATGCACCATCCATCAATGCAGCTTCATACAGCGAAGGGTTGATTGCGGTGAGTGCCGCCAGATAAACAATCGTATTAAAACCAAATTCCTTCCAGATATCAGTCGCTACCAGCACGAAGCGGAACCATTGATTATCCCCCAGAAAAAATACCGGATTGAGCCCAAAGAAGGCAATCAACTGATTAACAAAACCCGATGAAGGCGACAAAATATCCTTTAGAATTCCGGCCAGAATGACCCATGAGAGAAAGTGGGGAAGATAGATCAGTGTCTGGACCCCTTTCTTGACAAAAGAATGAATCACCTCATTGAGCAATAGGGCTATAATTATGGGCACAGTTAAATTCCCAATCATTTTCATCACGGCAATCAGTACCGTATTTCGCAGCACCGGCAAGAACTCCGGCATTTTAAATACATAGGTGAAATTATCGAATCCTACCCAAGGTGAATGAAGCATTCCCTTATATCCGGAGAACTTCTCAAACGCAATTACAATGCCAAGCATGGGATAATAGCAGTAGACCAGCACGAGAATAATAGCGGGAAGCAGCATCAGGTGCAGGATCGTATGATCTTTAAAACTTTTTAGATAACGCATTCTCTTCGTCTCCCTCAATCCCATTTATTGATATGAGGCATCTCCAACAAGGCGAAGGGGAAGAAGATTCTCCCCCTCGTTTCTTGGACATTCACTTAATGCGAAGTTTTCCAATCGTTGACTTCCTTAGTGATTTGTTCACCACCGAGGGAATTCCAGTCGGCCACGAACTTGTCAAAATCCTCGCCGGAGCCTTTATTCATAATGATTTTGGTGAATACCTCCTGCTCCAGCTTATCCAGCGAGCTTTTCTTGGTTACCATCGTTGATGTAGGAGCTCCGTAGAACTCGGATTTCAGCTGGTTTTCCATGTTGTCTTTTTTGATAATGGCAAAAGCATCAAATTGGCGCATGGTGCCATAACCTTTAGCGATATCTCCGTTCTTGAAAGCTTGAATCGCGTTGAAGGCTTCGATCTGCTCCGAATTCAGTTTGGAGGAATCTCCAGAGGTAAGCGCCGCTTCAACCGCATCTAGATTATCAGGAATATCCTTTGTCGTCGGCCATGATTGTACCAGCGGATATTTAAAGTAGCTGACAACTGGTGTGACATTCATATTTGCTCCGAATTTGGCATTCTCGGAGGTTTCCCCCCACATTTTTTCCTGGAATTCATTCAGAAGTTTCACTGCCGCTTCTGGATGCTCATATCCTTTGCGGATAACCGTATAAGAGTTAACTGTAGGGTTGACTGCCTGAACTACTGGCTGAGCGCCATCCACGGAAACGATTGAATAAGGCTTCAGGTTGACCAAATCGGCATTCTTACTAACATCAATGGGCCAGAGCGAATTCCAGTTCCCGCCATACCACATGCCGAGCTTATTCCCGATGATATCCTCGCCCAGCTTGCCTCCATCCTTAACAATCCATTCCTTGTCGATAAGCCCCTTTTTGTACAGCTCTTGCAGTTTAAGCAGCGCCTCTTTGACTTGGGGTTGAATGCCTCCATAGACAATCTTGCCGTCGCTACCCTTCACCCACATGCCGGGATAAGCCTTAAATCCGGCAAACCAGCCACCGAGATCGGCTACATCGCCGCCAGTCATTACGGGCCCTTGAGCGATGCCCAACCCGTAGCTGTCCTGCTTGCCATTTCCATCCGGGTCCTTGTTCACAAAAGCATCGGCGATAACCTCCAAATCTGCAATGGATTTGGGCTCGGCTAGCCCCAGCTTCTGCAGCCAATCCGATCTCAGCCACAACACATCATTGTTGGTTATCGTTCCGGCCAGATTAGGCAGTGCCATCAGCTTGCCATCAAAGGTGGCGGAACTGATGCCAATTCCTCCATCCTGATTCATTAACTCTTTGGAGAACGGCACTGCATATTGCGTAAAGGCATCAGTCAAATCGGCAAGCTGATCTTCCTCCACGAGCTGCTGCAGTTGAGTGGAATTGACCTGAAACATATCGGGCAAGTTGTCTCCTGAGCCGATGATGACATTCAGTTTGTTGGTATAATCTTCTGCCTTGGCTGCCGTCCAATCCAGCTTCACCTGAATGCCAAGCGTATCGCTAAAATAACGGCTCCACACATTGTTGTTAATATCATCGCCGGAATCAAATACCCAATTGGACTCGGCCAGTTGGGCTGCTACAATCTCTATTGGGGGATCATACTTCCCATCCCCTGGCTCAGCAGGGACATTCGCACTAGCTGTGACAGCCTCCGTCTTCTGCGGCTGATTGTTCTTTTGGGCCTCCTTGTCTGAACATCCCGACAACACCATCACCATGGCCAGAAAGACTGCAAGACTGCTGCTTCCCAACTTTTTTTTACTTCCACGCATGTTATGACCTCCCTTTAATAATTGGTATTCCGTTTATCTTCACTCCTAGAAGTTAAGGTCTTAGCGTAACCGGAGCGGATAGATTGCCAGCATAGTCTTCCAGTACCACGTATACGGAAGCTGCTGTTGAAGTGAAGCTCAGACTTGCCTTGGTTGTGCGTCCCCGGATAATACGAGGTTTGCTGCCACTGCTGTAAGTAGTGTCGAAGGAACGTGGCGTTCCATTCTCATAGACGTACAGGTAACGCCAGTCCCTTGTCGTCGGCATTGGCAGATTAAGTGTATTGCCACTCCATGACCAGCTTTCGGCATATGGGGCACAGACCACATCTATGAAATTGCCGCTTTTGGATACAGGCTGGTTACTTCCGATAGATACGGTTACCTCATAATCATCCCCGTTCACCGGCATGCTGCTGAAGGTAGTCGAGGTAGTTCCTTGCGCAACTGTAGTTTGAGCCGAGACAGCAGTCGGAGTCGTAATTTGATTCAACGAACGAACCGTTACCAGAATCGAACCTGTTGCACCTGCCGGATTAGTCCAGGACACTGTCAAGTTCCCATTGGACTGTGAGTTGACGCCCAGATTTGAAACTGCATTATTCAGGTTGAATGCCAACGTTGCAGCCGTACCTTCAATACCATCCGCGCCTACAGGGACCACCTTGATGGTTCCCGACTGGGCAGGCAATTTTTTAATATAAAATAGGCTGTCATATTTGCCACCCATAAAGATGTCATTTACGTACACGTTATACTGCTTAACCTGGGCATAGTTTGTATTCATATTCCAGTTCAACACCATTTCCCCAGTACCTGGATAGGCGGAAGTGATGGCAAGTCCGGTTGGAGCAGTTGGGGATACTGCTGACCCGTCGTACACGCGAATTTGGCCGACGTTCATCTGGTAATTAGCTACAGCTGCAGAGCCAGGGTTGTAGACTAGCCCGAGCGCAGCGATTTTTTGCCCTGCATAGGCACTCAAATTGAGCTCGGCTGTCGTCCAGCCTGTGGTCTTGTTGCCGCTGCTGGGAACAGCTATTTTGACAACAGCCGTTGGATTGGCTGCCGTCACAAGCCCGATATACATAGTGGAGGTGTCATTATTGGATGGCTTATTGTAAGTAACAGACACTTTGGAATTGGCATTTACACTAAGGTCTGTCTTATACAAACGGAGAAAATTCTCCGCATTCAGATTTCCTTTGACCACAAGCGAACTGCCGCCTTTGTAGCCCCCGATTTGCTGATAGTTGAACCGGCTTGTGCCGGAAAGGTCGTAGGATGAGCCATAGTCAAAATCGACAGCGAGCCGATTTCCGGTTGTATCCTGCCACCACTCCCACGTCACCGGAATGTCCTGCAAGCTCATGTTAGACCATTCCGTCGTATTCGAAACCGCTCCGTTCACATAGTAGGACAACCCATGACCGGTATTGAAGCTGGTATAGAAGTTGTTCCCTCCGATTACCGAGCGTTCGGCAATAACTGAGGCTACCCCCGGCCAATTTCGGTTATCTGCATAAACGTCAGTAACTGTATTGGTGGATGGTGGTGTTGTATTCTTGGGATTGACATTAGGACCAGACCACCATAGCTGCTCACGCAAGGTTGTCATCCATTGATAGTTGTTCTCTGACCGGTGACTAACCGGATAAGACAATCCCATATCCTCATCGAGGCCGGAGTGTACGAAATCCGCCCCGAGCGTTGACAGGCTAACTCTGGGCACGCCTCCGCTCAGCTTACTGCTCAGCTGCGAACTGTTCGTGGAGCTCCAGCGGTTAGCGCCAGCTTCAATCCCTGCGAAACCATTTTTTAGAATATTGTAGCTGGTCCCATTGGTGGTGTTGAAGCTGTTCAAATAATTGATTGCACTGGTAATCTGTGTGCCAGTCATGCCGTAATCAAAGAAAAAAGAGTTGGAAACCTGCTTCCCGCCGTTATACAGAAAGGAAATATTATTGGCGTTGAAAGTGCGGGCAAACGTATTGGCTCCAGTGCTGGTATTGACCGAGTCATCCCATTGAACATAGAGTCCGGCATCCTGAAGCGCTTTCATAAATGCAATATAATTTGGGATATCCGCAACAGCGATGTCGGGACTCAGTTCTTCTTGATTGATGAAGAAGCCGTCAAACCCATAATATTGAGCCATTTCAATCAGCTTGAGAGCTACCGGGAATTGGCCGCTGGCATTCTTGACGAGCATTTGCTTATAGGTCTGCTGACCACGGTCGTTGTTGGAGAAGAAGATTCCTGCTAAAGAGAGAACCCCATTCTTGTGCGCAGCATCTGTATAGGTTGGATTTGGAATGTTCAGCATCCCAAACTCAAACCACTTTTCCTGCCAGTTGGACTGCGCCAAGCTATCGTAATAAGAAGGAGGGGTATATGCGGTGGCAGTGCCATGCCAGTAGGAGTAATAATCTGTGTATTGCCAGAAGTTGAAATGGTATTGGGCAAACTTGTTGGTATAGGGAGCATTCTCAATGAAAGCATTCCCATAATCTCCAGCAATAGTGCCCATTTGCACGTTGGGATTCAGAGCCTGATTAGCCTGTGTTGCTGTAAAGGGGGTTATTCGGGTTTGCAGCGGAACGCGTGACCGGAGCAGCGCAGAATCGGGATCAGTTTGTGGTGTCCAGTTTGCAATCTGGCTGCTAGTATAGCCGTGCACACTTGGCTGGTTGGCCCCGTGAGCACTATCGCCGGTGAACGGCCAGGTGTCGCCGGCATTCACCGTTGTTGCCCCAAGCAGCACAAAGGCTATCACAGCTGGAAGCAAAGAGGCCCACTTCCTTTTTCCTGCCCATGCTTTTCTTTTCAACGTCATCACCCATTTCTTTATAATGGTGTTTCCAAAATGACTATAGCATGGGGGAAATGGGCCTCTCTACTATTCAATTTAAAGATGGGCTATCTTATTTACACTTTGGGCTTCTCTCGATATTCATTAGGAGTCATTCCTACTGTTTTTTTGAAGAAACGGTAAAAATACCCTTCCGATATAAAGCCTACAGCCTGGGATACATCCTGAACCCGCAAGTCGCTCTCTTGCAGTAATTGCTTCGCTTTATTCAACCTCATTTCTGTAATATAATCCAACAGACTGATCTTTGTGGTCTGCTTGTACAAACGGGAGAGATAATATGGATGATGATTGAAGATAATGCCCAGCTTGGTCATGGATAAATCCTCAGCTAAATGGTTATCGATATAGTTCTCTAATTTCTCGACAATATCATTCTCCTGATCCATACTTTGATGGGTCCGGCAGTCAAACAGCACATCGGCCAACTGGATGAAGTAGGCTTTATATTCAGTCCATTCCCTCTCAGCCCTCATACGGAAAAGCAGTTCCATATCAAGCTGCCTGGCAAGCTCCTGCCAGATGCCCCAGCGGTTAATGGCTGACAAATACATTCCCCCGAGCGATAAAATAACCTCCAACCGGATCATGTCTTTATTTCCATCTGTTAGCAGTGGAAGCCCGAGAATATGACCAAGCAGATCATAAAATTCGCATCTCTCCCCATTCTCCAAATGCTCCTGCAGTTTATGGATTTGAAAAGAAATTGCCGGAACAGGTCGAGGATTACCCACCTCAACAGCTGGATTGCTGTCTTCAGCAGACTCAAGCAGAATTGCCCCCTCCCTGATGCCGAGTCCTTGATTCAGCAGCAGCTTCAGTGATTCGAACGGTTCTTGCAGTGCATTCCATTCATGGAAGGAGTGTCCAACCGCAAAGGAAAGCGTGATGTTCAGCAATTGATTACAAGTGGCTTGAATATCCTCCAGTGAGTGCTGGAGGAACAGCAAAGAGCGCCGCCACAACATGTCGTTATCCGTTAAACTTTCTTGCTCCTTCGGCTGAATAAACCAGATCATCCGTGAGGCTTCATAGGGGTAGGAATAGCAGGACAGGACTGGGTTAAGATATTCTGCAGCGATATTCTGGATGGAATACATGGTAAGTGCCCGATCTGAGGGGACGGATATTCCTTGCCAATGATCGATGCGGGAGAGGAACAGCAGTACCGGAGCCTGGCTGTCCAGATGGATTTGGAGATGTTCAAACTGTTTCACACGTTGGGTCAGCGCAGCAGGGTCTCCTTGAAGCAGACGATTCATCAGCTCTTTGCCCATAAATGGCAGTGTGGTCAGAAACTGCTTTTGGGAGCGTTCAATCAAGCTTTGAAAGCGGATGGCTTCCTGCAGCTGTTGGAGAGCAGCTATGACTGCTGCTCCAATGACCTCATATCCTTCGGTCTTTAGAATATAATTTCCGGCACCTCCCCGCATGGCCTGCTGAATCAATTGAAAATCATCATATCCAGATAGGAAAATCATGCGGCAATGCGGCCAACGCTGTGAAAGCTGCTGCTGCAGTTCCAGTCCGCTCATTCCTGGCATGTGGATATCGGACAGCACAATATCAATCTTGGTCTCCTCCAGTAACCGGAGTGCTTCCTTGCCGGAATGTGTACCATATACCTCCAGATCATCGAGTTTCAGATCCAGAAAATAACCAACCAACCCATCAACAATTATTTTCTCATTGTCCACAATTAATAATTTAGTCATGAAATCCTCCTTATACTAACCGGGGTTAGAGCGGGATGCGCATCATTACGCATAGTCCTCCCGAATGACCCAATATCAGCTCCAGACCGTAGGCCTGCCCGTACCTCAGCTGCAAACGGCGGTGCACATTGAACATCCCGGTTGTCTCGCCCGAATGAGCGACTGTATGCAGTCGACCGTTCAGTTCCTCAATCATTTCCGGGTTAAGCAGTCCACTATTATCCTCTACGCGGATTACCAGCAGTTGCTCCTGCTGCTCCACTTCAATGATCAGCAGACCAGGCCCATCAACTTTCTCCAGTCCATGCAGATATGCGTTTTCTACCAGAGGCTGCAGGATCAGCCGGGGAACTCGGACAATTCTGCAAGCCTCTGGTATTTCTCCCCAGCGAATTTGAATATCCGGAAATCTTAAGGACTGGATGCCCGCATAGGCCTGGGTATGCATCATTTCATTCTCCAGAGACACCTCATCCTCGCCACTACGAGTGATATAGCGAAAGTAGTTGCCCATATGCAGAACCAGCTTCTCTGCGCTGTCCTTGTCCTCCTGTCGGATTAGAGTCAGCAGAATAAAGAGACTGTTGTATAAAAAATGTGGATTAATCTGGGACTGGAGCTGCTTCAGTTCAGCATGCTGAGAGCGTGTCTGCTGCTCTGACACCTCTCCGATCAAGGTGCCGATTCGGCTTACCATTGTGTTGAACTGCTGAAACACATCCTGAAATTCATCATTATAACGATGCTGCAGACGAAGTTCCAGATTCCCCTCTCCCACTTGGGACAGAGAGTTGACCAACCGTCGCATCGGCTTATGGATAAGCAGAAATATCCCATAGGAAAAAATAAATACAATCAGAATTGAGACTAGAGCAATCACCCAATACCAGCTCTGATACTGTTTCAGCACCCCCAATGTTTCTGCTTCCGGCACATAATGAACAAGTGTGAGTCCCAGTGGTTGGGATTGCTCATAATAAATCAGATACATTTTATCGTTCATTTCAATCCGGTTCATCCCGCTTGTTGCTTGACTGTCCTGCTGTTCGGATACAAATTGTCGGATCGAATCGGTGATGGATTCATCGTTCGTGTCCCCAATTACCCACTGTTCGGGTTCATTCAGGAGAATAGAGCCGGCATTTTTTTTGCCAGACATTTGTGCCATGGACTGCTGCAATAGTGGAATAGACAACTCAACCTCCATCATAAACATCATGTCATTTCCGGTTGTCGGGTACAGCATCCCAAGAATCAGTCGCTCATTCACAAATGTAAAAGGTGATTCCGTTCGCTTGTCCTTGCTAGCAATTACTCTGATTTCGTCATCCGGAATGGAGCTGCTGAAGCTGGTTGTCCAGATCGTACGGCCCAGACTGGGAAAATAAATACGGATATCCTTGATATACGGACTCGAACTTTTGAGAATGGAAAGCTTGTTTTCTATTCTCAATATGGTCTGTCCCCGCTCATAATCATCCATCGAATCGGGAATGACCCCCGCCTTGAGGAAATCATTATCACTGCTGATATACTCCCGCTCC
>LIDZ01000917.1_pt1 | contig 54457 bp, 68 predicted proteins | sample 644651 | NCBI WGS metagenome assembly LIDZ01 (sample SAMN03856242, study PRJNA289617) | food metagenome | isolation source: wine grapes on drying loft during traditional withering process | host: Vitis vinifera cv. Corvina | place: Italy: Gargagnago di S. Ambrogio di Valpolicella | collected 2014-01 | reverse complement strand
AAAGTTTCTTCTCAAATGGTAGCTAGAACTGTTACTAAATTTGAAGTTAAATAGTTTATAAAGGATAGATGAATTTATTTTATCTATCCTTTTTATTTTTTTAATAATTGATTTAGATTTAACTAGATAACCCAATAACTATATTTATATATACTATTGTTATATGAGTACAGCCAACATACATGTAAAAATGAGCCATGTAATGGATATTTATTCCAGAACGTGGCTTTAGTTGTTGTACAATAAAAGAAAGATATGACATAAGGCACATTCAAAAAAAATAACAAGTCAGCATGCTAGTCTATTTCCCGCCATACAGCACCTACATGTTCACCTAATAGTCCACTATGAGTCAAACATGCCTCCCTCGTCTGACGAAAAATATACACATTTAAAAAGAGCAGCTATGCACTTATAACAAGAGTAGCTATGCTACAATACGGAACTTTTCTGCATATAAGAACATTTCATCGCATCATTGACTTGTTATTTTCTTTCATGTGCCTAACTGAACTTAAAATAATGTTACTCTGGTTTTAAAATCCTTTAATTTTGTATCAGAATGAGATGTATGTGACTGAATTAATAAATGCTTGGTTTTTACAGTATCCTTTTAATTGCTTAATAAGGTCTGTGCCATAGTCATTACTTGTCCCACCAAAGCAATTTTTTCTCTAAATCTTCATAATCATATTCTCTAGGCTCAAAATTATTAACTTTTAAATTAATACAGTTCTATCAGATATATTACACAAACATTTGTTGAAGTAAGCCTTTTTTCCATTGATTTAGAGAATCTAGTTTTTCTTGTTCTTTATTTAATTTGTTTAATAATTTGCTTAATAAATCAGCTATTTTTACTTGATCTTCATATGATGGTATGTAGTGCAATGTTTCAAGAAAGTCACTTACAGTTATATTTAGTAATCCATGGTTTCTATCGCCCTCAACTGAAATCATAGACACTTCTTTATGCCAACAATTAGTTTCAAAATAATGTACTAAGAAATTTGAATCAATTCCACTTAGTGGAGCAAATGCAAGTGGTAAAAGTTCTGTTCTTGAAGCTTTTGACTTTATGAAAAATTGGATTCGAGACTCTTTTAAACAGGCATCTACTAATGAAGATATTCCAATTAAAAGATTTGCTTTTGATAATAAAGCTTTGAAAGAACTTGCTGAATTTGAGGTATTCTTTAAATATAATAATAATGAATATCAATATGGTTTTTCATTAGATAACAAGAAAGTCTTTGAAGAATGGCTTTATTTAAAAAAGGAAAACAGCAAAGATAAATATATTCCTTTATTTGAAAGATCTCAAGGAAATATAAAATGTGATTCTAAATTACTAAAAGGTGCAGAAAACTTTATTCCTATGGTAGAAGATAAAACATTATTTCTATCTATAATTTTGAATGCTAAAATTCCATATGCAAAAGATCTTCTGCATTGTTTTATACTGCCTGTTATAGACTATGGTAATATAAATTTTGAAAAAGCATTAACAGAACTATCTTCAACAGATATCGAAAATGAATCATATCAAAAAGAATTAGTGAAATTTTTAAATGCTGTAGATATTAATATAGATGACATTATTATAGAAAAACAAAAAAATGAAAATGATGAACCCAAAATTTATACAAAACATCTCATGAAAGATAAAGTAAATTATTACAAAATGCCTCTATATGAAGAGTCAAGTGGTACTCAAAAGATGTTCACACTCTTTTATTCCTTACAGTCTTCACTTAAATTTGGGTTACCAATATTTATTGATGAACTTGATGCAAAGCTTCATCCATTGCTTTTAAGATATATTTTAACTATGTTTCATGATGAAAATATAAATAAAAATGGTGCTCAGCTTATATATGTAACTCACGATAACTATACTTTAACTAAGGATATTTTTAGACGCGATCAAATATGGTTTGTTGAAAAAGATTCTGATGCAGTATCACATTTATATTCTTTAGCTGAATATAAGTCAGATGATGACAAAAAGATTAGAAAAGATGCTTCCTATAGCAAAGATTATCTCCTTGGAAAATATGGTTCTGTTCCTGTCTTAAGGGGTTATGATATGTGGAGGAATCAAGATGACAAAATTAAATAGAGAGGGTCATAAGCATAAAAGGAAAGAGGGAACAAAAAGCAATAAACCAGCTAATTATTTAATTGAAGATCGATTTAGTAATAGCATTATAGTTGAAAAAATAGAGTTAAAAGTTCAAGGTACTGCTCGTTCCACTAAAGTTTTAGTTAATGAAGCTATAGCTCTTGCCAAAAAAAGAAGGATTAAACGTAGCATGGTCAAATGAATCCTGCAACTACGGTTCAAGATTTAGTTTAAGAGTTAATTAAATATACTAATTAGGACCTAAAAAACTGGATATAATGAATACTAGTAGTTAAAAAAACTTAGAGTAAGTTTATCTATATAGATAATACATATTCTAAGTTTAATCTTTTACTATCAAATCCAGTTAAAAACATATTTACAACTATAAGAATATCAAGTCCACCTGATTTTACTTTTTTCGTTACATCTTTAAAGTAATTTGAAGATGTATCTGTAGAATAGTTTGTTTCAAACATATTGTTATAATCTTTTATGATTCGCTCTAAACTATCTCTAGAATATTCGTCCCTGCCTTCACACTCTTCATTTTTGCCATATGTAAATATTGCACCTATTTTTAAATCGTGATTTAATTCTTTAAATTTGTCATAATATTTAATAAGCATGAAGACGATTTGATGAATTTGAAATGTACGCAAATACTGATTATACAAGAACTTACAGAGATTTTTAGACTTTATTATGCCTTAAGAAGATAAGAAGTTATCAATATATCTTCTTAGGGTTTTTCTTATTTTCATTGAGAAGATATCGTCTTAATGAAGATAAGAATGTTTATTCCTATTATTTCCAAATTATAAATATACTGATATAATTAAGATAAATGAAACCCGACTCAAATTCGCTCCCTGGGTAGGTTCGACTAGCCAAATCATAGATTTGGACTCTCACTTAATGTGAAAGAAGGTGAAATATTTGGGTAAATCAAAACAAAACTTCATAGTAAATGATGGTTTTTCAGATGGCTTCTCAGAGGAACTCCCTTCATCTGAGGGAATAATTTTTAAGTTTGATAATAAAGATATTGCAAATGATCCAGAAGTATTAAGTAAAATTGCAGATAGGGTTAGAATACGCAAAAATGATATTTCGTACGTTAAGGAAATTAAGTCCTCTAAATGTAAATATTTTACTCGTTAAATCGCGATAATAATAGTATACTTAAACAAATATTTTATGTAGCAACAGTAAAACATTGTGTAACAGCAGTATCCTGTGCTATTCATAAAGTATGTTGTAATTTACTAATAAAAGTTATTATTATGATAAAAGAATATGGAGGTTGCAAATGAAAATACTACTTTTTTTAGCTAAAGGATTTGAAACAATGGAATTTAGTGTATTTGTAGATGTTATGGGTTGGGCTAGAAATGATTATGGGTATGATGTTCCAGTAGTAACTTGTGGATTTCATAAACAAGTTATGAGTACATTTAATATTCCTGTAATAGTAGATAAAACAATTGATGAAATTAATGTTGATGAATATGATGCACTTGCTATTCCAGGTGGCTTCGAAGAATTTGGCTTTTATGAAGAAGCTTATGATGAGCGTTTTCTGAATTTAATAAGAGAATTTGATTCAAAAGGAAAAATTATTGCTACTATTTGTGTTGCAGCTTTACCAGTAGGTAAAAGTGGAGTCTTAAAGAATCGCAAAGCTACTACATATCATTTAAGAGATGCATATAGGCAGAAACAGTTAAAAGAATTTGGTGTTAATGTTGTAAATGAACCAATTGTAGTTGATAAAAATATTATTACTTCATATTGCCCGGAAACAGCATCTCATGTGGCATTTAAACTTTTAGAAATGCTTACATCAAAGGAACAAATGGAAATCGTCGAAGCTGCTATGGGATTTTAATAAATATGAGGAGAAAATATAAATTAATTTGAGAAGATTGTGAATTCACTCAGTTACACATTATGCTCAGTCTTTATCTATTAAGTATGAGATAACGCTGGAAACCTAAATTGATTATCTTCAAGTAACATTGTATCTTTTCCAAGGACAAATAAGGTATCTTCTCCTTCTAATGGCATTTTTATATAAAAATCTGTTTCTTTTGGTGTAAAATAAAGTTTTACTCTTTTTATATTTTCATTAACCAAATAATTAAGTATTTCATCTATAGAAACTTGAGAAAATGAAGATAGAACATTTGCTTTATTATAAACTAATGCTCTATCGCATTCATCAGACATATTCAATTTTTTCATAAATCCATCTTTACCATTTTTACTTATTAATTTTGTACATTGATATTGATTCAATTTAAAAAAACCAAATTTGGGATAAAAATTAAGGACAGAGTTATTGGCAAATAAATAGAGTAACTCTCCTTTATCCTTCCATTCTACAAGGACTTTTTCCATGATTTTATTTCCTTTCATTTTATAAACTATCTTTATTTTGATAAAATATACCATTATACATTAATTATAGCATATTCAATCCCTTCTTTTGAAAAACAGAGTTTAAGTTCATCTACAAAAAGCTCTATATCTCCATCCAATTTTAATTTTTTTTCCTTTTGTCATTTTAGTTCTCTCACGGTGTCTTTTTATTGTCTCTTTAATAATAATATCTTTATAAATGGAGGCATGTATTTTTATATAGTTTTCTTAGCTCGATGGATATATTTCCGTACCTAAAATAGCCTACAGTTTTAATTTGAATAATAGTAGAACTATACATACCAAACACCAATAATAGTTTAAAAAAATGTTGACCCTAACACCATGTCATAGTGTAATATAAAAATAGAGTTTGAATATATAAACTAAAACTCATAGCCGGCAGAGTATTGGGCGGGTATTGACAGCTCTAAACTCATATTTGGAGGGAATCGCCATGAGAACAGTAAAACAAGTTTCAGATCTGACAGGAATAAGCGTGCGCATGCTACATTACTATGATGAAATAGGATTGTTAAAGCCAAGTGCAGTTACAGAGGCAGGTTACAGGCTTTATGACCATGAAACTCTTGAAACATTGCAGCAGATTTTATTCTTTAAAGAACTTGATATATCACTAAAAGAAGTTAAAGAAATTATGGGTAATCCCCATTTTGATAAAATGCAAGCTCTAGAAAATCAAAAAAAGCTACTCATTATAAAACGTGATAGATTGAATGATTTATTAGAGCTTATCAATAAAATCTTAAAAGGAGAAAATACGATGAGTTTTAAAGAATTTGATATGACTGAATATTATAATGTATGGGAAGAATTTAAGAAAGAAAATAAAGATAGAGTAATTAAGATGTGGGGAAGTATAGATAAATTTGACGAAATGATTGAACAAATGAAATCTAATGAAGATATTGAAACTAAAATTGCTAAAAACGCTATAAAACAGTATGGAAGTATAAAGAAATGTGCTGAAGCTATGAAGAAAGATTTAAATAATGATATATTGATAACTATAGGGAAAAGATATGATAAATTTAAAAAAGATTTCCTTGAAGATAAGCATCCCAAATTAAGAAAACTATACAGAAAACTTACAGCGGATTTAAGTAAAGATCCTTCTTCAAAGGAAATTCAACAAATTGCTAAAGAAATAACGGATACTGCTAAAAAAGATTATGAATTTTTTAAAATGGATCATAAGGGAGATAATCATTGGTATCATATGATGACGAAGTTAGACCCTAAGTGGATAGAAGCAATCCATAAGAAATACGGAAGCGGTTCAGCTAAATTTATTGAAGAAGTTTTTAAAATCTCTTTGAAAGACAAGCAGCCTAAATTAGACAGATTATATGAAAAGCTTGCAGCTGACTTGAGTAAAGATACTACTTCAAAGGAAATTCAACAAATTGTCGAAGAAATAGCTGATACAACTAAAAAGAATAATGAATTTTATAAAGGAGACACCGGATTGAACTATAAGGGATTTTTCTCCGCTATGGCTGATATTTATTTATCAGGTGCCAATAAAGACATGAATGCTGTAGATAAGAAATATGAGAATGGCGCAGCTAAATTTATTGGAGAATCTCTAAAATTTTATTCTGAAAATAATAAGTAATGAATTAAAAGGTGATGTTAATCAGATGATAATAGATTAAATACTCAATATGACATATCATAAAAAAAGCACTAGTAGAGTGCCTTTCATAGCTATAAACAAAGATTTACAGCTATGAGGTTTATTTATTTTTTCTTACCATTGATATCCGTTATCTCCACCACTCTCATCATTTGTACTATCAAACCAGGAATCAAGAAGTTCAAACCAATTTCCAACGTCATTAATTTTAGAAGATTGTCCATCTTTACACCAGCTTAATTTTCCATATAGGTAATCTGGTTGAAGGATAGTGGTATCTATTGAATTGTACCACCTTTGCCCTTTCCACTCTGAATAACTTGTATTAGTTGGTATATCTTTGTAAATTCTGCTTCCATCGGGCACAAAAATGCTTAATCCATTTTTGCCTTCAGTAAATCCATTATATTTTGATCCGCCATATGAATAAACTATCATATCATCTACATTTTTCATTACATCTGTAGCTAAGTTTTTAACATTATCACTAAAGCTACTGCTTGTACTTATTTTTTTACATAAATCATATAAATCAAAGTAAGGATAGTTTAACCACTTACTTCTGCTTCCTTCTTGAAAGTAATGCATTATGGATACATTCTTCTGATTTCCTCTAAGGTTTTCCATATCCACTTTTTTATTTTCATTCCATAGGCTTACAGATAGTTTATCTACAGCTTTTTTTACAGCTTCTATTTTTTCAAGATCATAACAACTCAAAACTTGATCATTTACGTTTGCTGCGTTAACAGAATCTCGTTGTGCTTCAACCATTATTGCTCCCAGCTGAAGATCTGTAACATTAGAAGGATCAAAGAATTCTTCTTCCCCCCAAAATGTCGAGCCTACTAGTCCATTATTTCCATCTCTAGATTTAAGCCGGCTAAAAATTTTTTCATAGTCATATCCATCGCCCCAGACCTCAGGAGGTGAAGCAACCATAACACTTGCCTGAAAGCTACCATTTCCTGGCCTATATTGATATGCAACTTCCGCTGTTCCCATTAAGCAAGCATCATAAGCCAATACATCTACAGATTCATTACTAGTTAATTTATCTGATATTTCTGCAGTATATATACAATCTGAATCATTTGTCTCATCAACACATACTGATTTTGGATCTTTTACTTCTTCAGCCAATTTATTATCTCTGGCTCCAGCACCGTGATTTGAAATAATAAGTGCATATTTATCTGCTGGATAATCTTCTTTACAAGAACTTATAAATTTCTTTAGTGTATTAGCATCTCCCATATTTGCTTCATAATTACTTGTTTTAGTTATTTCCGGAAACTTATCTCCTCCATCGATTCTGATTGCTTTATTTCTTTCAATTTTATACATTCTTGTGTCTGAGAAATCTTCTCCAAGTACAGTTGAATCATCAGAATAATCAGGACTTCTATCAATTAAAACAATTAAGTTTAAGTTTGGATTATTTACATATCCATCTTTCATTTGCTCAATATCACCCAGCAGGGAATCTTCAAGATTATTATCCGCGTCACTATAAACCATAACTGTCAATTTTTTATCTGTATCGTTATACTGTACCGCCGATTCAGTAGTGGTATACGTCACTGCTGATTCTGTAGTGACATTCATATGAGTACTGTTAATGTTATCATCTGCTTTTATTGGTGTAATGCTACATAAAGAAGCAACTAAAAATACAGATGAAGTGAATAAAATGACTTTTTTCTTAATCATAACTTAATCTCCTTTAAATATAATTTTGTGTAGCTTAAGCTTAGGGCTGTTCAAAGAAATAACAAGTCAGTATGCTAGTCTATTTTCTTTCACATACCTTACACAAAATTTATATTTATAAATTTTTCTATAATTTTAACATGGAATTTTATGAAGATATAAATTATGACTTAAACATTAGTAAATATGTATTATAAGCTTTGGATTTATAAAATCTATGCGTTTATTATTCTATTCAAGGTAGTAAAACTGTGTTGCGATTAATATAAATATTTAAAGAAAAAACTTAGCTACTTTGAATAAAGTTCATATATGATGTAAAATTAGCCATATTTACAATATTTTATATCGTTTAATACAAATAAAATAGAGTTACTTACAAATTCGATTTAGTTAAAGAGTTGCATGATAATATCTTAGTATAAGTTAAGTTAACTTATAGCAAACCAAATAAAAAACATAATTAAGGGAGAATGATTAACATGAAAAAAATTAGAATTTTAACATCAGCTATTTTATTAGGCTCAATATTATCTACAACATCTGTTTTTGCCGCAGATACTAATGTAATACCAGGCCATATGGCTCCTGGAACAGTAATAACATTTAACAAAGATAAACAAATGGAAGTTGTAAAGCAAGGTAAAGAAAATAGAATTTCAAATGTGGACAAGGATGCCGTTCCAGAAAATTTACCTACTATTAAGGCTAATATGACAGTAGTTTATGATGCATTAGGTGGGGCAGTTGTAGTTGTTCCAGAAAGCGAATTAAATAATAGTAAGCTTTCTGTAGGAATGAAAGAAGTGACAAGTGCTGATCTAAAAGATACTGATAAAAACTCGATATCTAGGGGCGGCGAGTCAGGAGGAATTTCTTGGTTTGATATTTGGGCTGAAGATGATACAGCTTCTGGAGAAAAAGCATCTAATGGTGCAGCTCATAGAACTCGTCCATTAAGATCATTTGTAAATGTGGATGATAATGATACTGGTAATTCAACAAGAGTTAAAATTTTAGATAGAGGTCCTTATGTAAGTGGAAGAATATTAGATATGTCTGAGGAATCATTTAATGAAGTGGACAATACAGATAATGGTGTATTTAGTGGTTCAATTTCTTGGTAATATTATTGAGAGATTATTATAACAAAATTCTTAGATTTTAAAATAAATAGAATTTATTACCTAAATAGAATTATCATCTGATAATTCTATTTAGTACATAAAAAAATAAATAAGGCAAACAATGATTTTAATTTATTAAGATAGGATGATGATAAATATGAAAAATAAATTAAGTAGGAAATTAAAAATTTCCATATGTAGTATTCTTCTTATTAGTGCAATATGCGTTGGTATATTTACTATTAATAGCAAAGAAAATACAACAGCAATTTCTTTAAATAAAAATAGTGAAGAGTTAGTCGTTTCATTATATGATACAGATGGTAAAAGTAATATTACAAAGGTGAATTTAGCATCTAAAGAAGAAACTAAGCTAGTATCAGATAGAGAGGTCTATCTAAGTGGAAATTTATCAGAGGATAAAAAGTCTTTAGTTTATATGGATGCCATTGGTGAGGAACCATGGCAAGTTTTCTTATTAGATTTAAAAAATAATAAAACCTATGAAGCTACTACTGATAAAGTAGGGAAGCTTGGTGGAAAAGCTGGAAGTGGAAACACATTTTATTTTGAAACCCTTGATAGGTCATCTGGTCTTTCGAAAATTGCAAAAAGTGATACTAAAGATAAATCTTCTAAGATATTTGATACTGAAGATAAAGATAATTCTATTCAAGTATATGATTCTAGAAATGATAAAATAGTGGCGGTTGAGTTTTCTAATGCTGAAGATAATAAAAGACAAAAAGAAGCAAATAAGACAAAAAAAGCAGGAATTAATCTTAAACCTATAGATTATACTATATGTGAAATGAATGCAGATGGAATGAATATTAAAGAAATTTCATCCATAAATGCTAAAGGCATTACTTCTATTTCATATAATTATGATGGAAAAAAAGCTATAATTTATGGAGAAAATATTAACAATGAAAATGGTTATGGCATTTATGAATTATCTATTGAAACTGGTGAGATCAAATCATTATTAACAAATACCATGATTCATGATAAAAATGATTGTATTGTTTCTGAACTTGGAGGAAATGAATATGCTGTTCTTTCAAAGGACGATAAATTACTGTATTTTACAGGCAGACCTAAAGATGCAGAAAAGTTAAAATTTTTAGATACAACATCTTATCCACAAGTGATATACAGCTACGATCTTACAAATCATGAAATAAAGGAAGTATATAAATACAATAGCCCTACAATTATTTCTGATTTAACTATTTCCTATTAAATTATTAATACTACTTAATTTATTATCATAAATATCCTATTTAATAAAAGAAGCAGTCTTAATATTAAATTAATCATTAATTTAATATTAAGACTGCTTCTTTTAGGGATGTGAAAGAAAATAACCTAAACATTTTTTTATTTAAGCAATCCTTTGAGTAATCTAGTAGCAACTAAGCACTCTTGTCCATTTGTCATATAAAGAACTCTGTTATTTTTATCTATTTCTTTTATATTATCTTTATTCACTAAAAAAGATCTGTGACATCTGTAGAAACGCTCATCTAGTTTCTCTTCGATATCCTTCATCTTTGCATAAAATTCAATTTGTCTATCTACTGCATGAAGCAATACTTTATGTATAATATTTGATGTTTCAAAAAATAAAATTTTATTGTATTCAATGCTTATAATTTTATCTTGTGCTTTAATGGTAAAGTTTTTTTGCATTTCTGTTGCCTTTGAAGAATACTTTTTATGAGCATTTAAAATACACTCATGTATTCTTTCTTTCACAGCTTCAGGTTTATCTTTTATTATATAATCCATTGCTTCAACTTTGTATATAAAAGTTAAATAACTCATTTCTGCATGGGTTGTTACAAAAACTATAAATCCTCTTGGATCGTACTCCCTTATAACCTCGGCAAGTTTTATGCCATTTACATCGGAATTTAAATCTACATCTAAAAAATACAAACCAGAAATTTCATTTTTCTTTAAATATTCTATAATATCCTTTGGACTTTCTGTAGACAAAGCAATTTTCATATCTAAATTTTCAATCATGATGATGTCTTCAATACACTTTGTAATTTCTTTTCTCTGAGTTTCATTATCTTCACAAATCACTATGCTTAGCATATCTCTCTCCCCCCTTAGTTTAGGCACAATCAAAAAAATAACAAGTCCATCTGCGCTAGCCTATTTTCAATCATCAGGCAAGGAGGCTACTTGTACTAATAGGCCCGCTATGAGCACAAGTAGCCTCCTTGCCTGATGAAAAATATTCATGGCATTTTGGACTTGTTATTTTCTTTCATGTGCCTTAATGCTAATTACCGTTTAATATTTGTAAGTTTTGAATAAATTCTTGATTTTCCACACTGGTATCAATAGTTATATTCTTATAACCACTTACAATTTCTTTTAAATTACTTAGTCCAAGACCCCTGTTAGATCCTTTCGTTGAAAAACCACTCTCAAACATCTTATAAATTGGCGGATTTTCTTTTAAGCAAGAATTTATAATCAACATTACAATAGAGGTTTTCTTATTTATAATACCAAGTTTTAAACTAGGAGATTCACATAGAAGCGCTGCTTCAATTGCATTATCTAAAAGAATTCCAATAACTCTACATAAATCTATAATATCTATATTTATAAATTCAATAGGTTCCATAATATCAATAAACACGTCTATACCTAATTCCTGTGCCCTAATAACTTTTGATGATAATACACCTTTTAATTCTGTAACCTTAATATGTTGGAGCAGCTCAAGCTTATAATTTTTCTTTGAAATATCGTCACTCATAAGTAATATTTTCTTATTAAAAAGTTCATCTAATCCTTTCAAATCCTTATTCTCAATATACCCTTTCATTGAAGAAAGAATATTTACATAATCATGCCTAAATTTCCTCATATCATTGTACATGCTTTCTAAATTTGAGGTATACTCCTGTAAGTTATCAAACTCTATTTTTTTTGCTTTAAATTCTAGTTCTTTCTTTAAATTAATAGCGAGAATATAGGTCATTATAATGGTACAAAAGAAGTAAGATAAAAATAATATACTATCTACACAAACGATAAGATTATCAACATTTGAAAACTTTATCATCATTGTATTGATATAAAATATTAAACATGTTAGTGCAAAGTTTATAAGTATTAATACAGCAAATTTGTTTTTTAAATTCACCGTTTCCAAATCAAATTTTAATTTTTTAAATATAAATGCAATAAAATAACTAATTAGAAAAGCAATAAAGAATAATGCTAAATGCATGAAAATGAGTATAATTTTATTGTTTAGAATCTGGTGAGCATCTTGATTCAATACCTCTATAAAAATCGTACCTTGTATGGTATCTGATAGCAAAAAAATTATAATCGAAAGAATAATAGAAATAAAGTTTTTTATAAATTTCCCATTTTCAAAAAAAAGCAAAATGATCATAGTAATTAAATACACAGGGATTCCAAGCATCTCAAATTTCAAAGATACAGTACCTGCTATTAAAAATACAATTGCTAAATTTTTAAAAAAATTCTTCTTTGTAAAATCTATTATTTTCAAATTATAAGTTGTAAAAATTAAAACAAATATTGATATAAATGTAGTAAGAAATTTTATAATCATAATTACTCCCAGCTATTTATATAATATCAACTTATATCTAAATAGGTTAATTTATTATAATCTATCTTATCATTTTACAATATTTACTACTATTTTACAATAAAAAAACAGGTATTAAACCTGTTTTTTTGATTCTTCTAAGTATAATAACTCTTTTGGAAAATTGGTTTCATAAAACCCTCCCAAAGCACAACATTTCTCAGTAGATACTTCTGCAATTTTTACCGATAATTCTCCAAGCTCATGTAATGACACCTCAATTAAATTTTCAACAAATGACTTTTTTATAACGTTCATAATTTTTATATCCCCTTCCAAATAATTTATATATAATTGGAGTTATGGTGATTGACTCACACAATGCTCCATAGCTAATAAAAAACTTTAAATCAGAGTTATATATACTAAGTGCCAGAATCATTAAAATAAATCCTGTTAATAAGGCTTTTATTTTAAGCTTCTGTCTTAATTGATTTCCTACCAAAGGTCTTGCTTCTGTATCTGCAGGGGCATATAAGTAAAGCAAAGGTATTATTATAAAAAATATAAGTAAAACTTTATCATTTGTCATACTTAAAAATTTAGCTATAAATCCCCCAATAAAAAATAAAAAAGAAGTTATACTTGTACAATTTATACTGCTTTTAGCATGTACACCAAAAGCATAGCTCCTTAAAAAAGCAAAGCTTAACATAATCAGCAAAGTTCCTTTAAGTATTCCTAACACTTCGGCCATAATAAGAATTAAAAATATTTTGGATAGATTAATAATCAATACCTCCAAGCCATACTTCATTTTCACAAAATGTAGATTATCTTTTTCCGTATTGTTATTGATTTGGATTGCTAATTTTAAAGCAATTTTTTCTGCCAAACTTTTTTTATTTAAATTAAGTTCCATATTTCCCCCTCCTTTAATTTACCAAACCTTTCAATATATTATTTATTTTTAATAATAATATATTGAAAAACCAGGAGGATAGATATTCCTCCTATTATAATTCCTTTAATAAACAGATTTATTGGAACAAAAAAAATCCATATAAAAACAAATAAGTTTAATATTAGTAATAAAATCAAATAGTTTTTCATAAAACTACCTCACTAATTATTTATTTAGTATTATTGTATTACACTAATATGTAAATTTTTTCAATTTATAATAAATGATGTTATTTATGTAATAAACGTATTTTCTTATCTTACTCTTATTATTTTAATATTGGTTGATACTGAAAACATACATCTACTTAATATAGATAAAAAGATAGGTGTAGACTTATCAAGAAAACAAAAAGAGAGTAATAACAGAAGAAAGGCTAGAATTAAAGTAGCAAAGATACATGAGAAAATAGCACCATCTAATTATGCAAGCAGTCAACTATGCTCTAATTGTGGCAATAAATCAAGTCAAACTAAAGATTTATCTTTTATTATACTTTTATCTGTTAATCCCATATAATCAATATGAAGTTTTAGATTCTCATAAGCAGTTAGATTTTCATAAGATGAAGGGAACTCTATAATAGAACCTATATCTCTTAAATAAGAAATATTATTTTTATTAACTTCTTTCCCTAAAACCCTTATACTTCCACTAGTTGCTGGTATTAATCCCAATATCATTTTTAAAGTAGTAGTTTTTCCTGCACCATTTTTTCCTATAAATCCATAGATATCTCTTTTCTCAACATTAATGCATAAATTATTTACACTTAATTGTTCTCCATATCGTTTAGTTAGATTATTAGTTTTCAATATCCAATCCATATCAATATTCCTTTCACATTATTTTCAGAATCCTTTAATTAAAATAAGTCCTTGTAATGATTAATATACATACAAAATTTAAGGAATTCAATATTATTATCATAAGACCATCCATTTTTCGTATCAAAAGTATTATTGCACATATGTTTTTTTTATAGTAGAATTTGTAATAAAAAATCAAATCTAATAAAACATAGCATGAAACTTGTGTTTCATGCTATGTTTTCTTAAATTAAAAATAATTACTCTGTTGTTGAGTATGATTCCCTTCTTTTCTCAAATAATATAGCCTTATTTTCTCCTATATAATAACATGTTTTACAAATGTTATTATATATAATTCCCAATTTTGATTTTCCAATTTTAAAGTTAAATTTCTTTTCGATATTATGAAATAATCTTATTAAAAATGGAATTCTTAGATAAGATTGTTTTTCATTTAAATTTATTCATATTAAATATAAATGATGATTTTTGTGAAAAATCTAGAAAAGATGTAGAGAGCGAATTAGGTTATTATCTAGACCATATTAGTAATAATAGAGAATTGGTTAATTATGTAGCAAATATCTCATTGATTTAAATAGGAGATTCCTGTAATGGGGTAAAAATGCGGTATGCTGTAGCTCCTTGGAGTATTCTATGCAGTCGTTACCAATGGCTACACGTATAATCCCGAGAAAATGCTTGCGGAGTTGTTCTCTATCTTTTCCCTTTAAATTATATTTGATATGAATAAATGATACTAGTATCATTTTATTGTCGAGAGTAAGTGTTAGATATCTTTCTACGAACCGCTGGAGGCGTGTCACATTCATAACTTTATGGATATATTTGTTTTTACTTTTAGGCATATCTCATTTGATCAAATTTGCCACGGTATCCTTGAAGAAGATAAAAAAAAGAACCCCAATCGGTAAACCGAGTGGGGTTCCTTTTTTAGTTCGTCTCTGTAGTTAATTCTTTAAGAGTAATTTATATTGGCAACCCATTTTCAAGATGCTTCAGCCCAGCATCAAGTAACTTGTAGAATCTATCGATAAATCCTTCTGATATATCTTCAAAATATTTTATTTCCTAATTTGTCTAAAATCATAGTTATCTCGCTTAAGGTTCTTATTTTCAATCCATTACTTCGACTTTATCTATTGTTTGGACTTTTCCAAAGCGATTATACCAGAGCGAAGTAAGTATTGGAACTAAAATTGAAGTTACGACAACGCTTGTAGCAACCAATGCAGTTGCTTGACCTGCAACAGATGCAAATTGAGGTGCCAGGCCTGCTATTATAACAGGATTTGCAACAGCTGCACCCGCCGAACTTGAAGCAGCTAAACCTGCTACACCAGTACCTCCTCCTATGAATTTATCTGAAAGAATAAGCGGAATACCTGTAATAACAATAACAGCTACTCCAAGTAAAATTCCAAGTAACCCGGTTTTGAATATATTACTTAAATCAATTGTATTACCTAGTGCAAACCCAAAGAAAGGTATCATAACATCTGTTGCCTTAGTAAAGAAAGATTTAAAATCAGGGTCTAAATTACCAAGAGTAATACCAACTAAGAAAGGTAATACGGCTCCAATAAAATTATTAAGTGGGAAAGTTGCAGCCCCAACAGCACCTAATACTAACATACTTACCAATGGGCCTGATTCTAATGACATCAAAATGAATGCGCCAGCTTCTTCTTTCGTCCCATACTGTTGCATTACTGCAGCATACAATCCACCATTTGTCATATCCATACAAGAAACAATTGCTAAAACAGATAGACCTGCAAAAAATCCTGTTTGTATGCTTCCACCAGGTACTATTTTACTAAAGATTAGTGTAACAATCCACGCAACTAAAACTTTTGTCAAAACAAGTGTACCAGACTTCCTTAAAATAGTAGGCGTCGCACTAAAGCTTACACTTGCACCCATACAGAAAAACCAAACGCCTAAAATTGGTACAGTACCACTAATTAATCCTCCTGTAAAAGATCCAAAGTAATTACCTGCACCCGGTTGGAAAGTTTTAACACATGCACCTAATAATAAAGGTATAAGCATCATACCACCAGGTATTTTTTCAATAGTAGCTTTTATTCTCATTAATATATTCCTCCTTATATTTTTGTAAAAAAACGATTTCAGTCATCGTTTTCATTTAACATATAAAATATATATTATATTCCCTATATAAATGTATAATTGCTTGTTCCAATCCCAGCATGTATAGACCAACTTGGAGAAATTACAGCTTGTTCATTTGCCATTACAATATGTCTTGTTTCCTGAGGTTGTTCTATTTATATAATCCTCCATATTTAACACCATCTAAGACAACTGTTCCTTTTCCACCTACATTAATAGCTCCCATTTCTCTTCTTTGAAGGAAATAGTCAGTTCTAGGTTCATCAGATGCTTCTAACGTAACCTCTTTGGAAACAGGCATTACCCCACCAAATATTATCCTGTCTACGTGGCTATAAGTTAGACAAACATCATCTTTTGTAAATATCTTCTCTTGTAAATAATGTTATCTTAATTCGTTAGTATCATATTTTTTGAATCATTTGGGTGATTTGAATATCTTATGTTCATATTTTTTCCTCCTCAACTATTTTTTATTTTAAAACAACCTTTATAATGATATTTGTTTCACATTTGTTTCATATTGTGAAACTCATTTCATTATGGTGAATATATTTTCATTATACAAAACATTATATCCTTTTTCAACTATAAATGGAATTTTTTTCATTCATACCAAAATAACATATATTATTTACTTAAATAATATATCTGTAAAATAACTGCGATCATAGAAAAGGAACTTGGTTACATTTATTTCCTGTAACCAAGTTCCTTTGATATAGAATATAATTTAAAACAGTAGCACAAAAGCTCCCATGTTCTGAATACATGAAAGCTTTAGTAACAACCTCTATTTATGTTTTGTAATCCCAATTTTTTTGTTATCAATCCCTACTATTAGTATATCACATATCCCCAAAGAATACATTAAGTTCCTTTTAAATTGCTTATATATTTATGCGAATTGAGAATTTAGAGTTGAAAGTTGTTTTTTAAACTCTATAGGAGTTTTATTCATTAACTTTCAATTAAAAAAGTTGATAGTTAATTGCCGGGTCTAATACCTACAGCTGCCTTGTTGAGTTTCAGGAGCTACATAATCTTGTAGTTGATGGAATAGTTGGTTCTAAAACAAAAAGCTTCCTGTGTCCATCTATGAGCTATAATATATCTCTTAAATGAATTGGTTTTATAGCAGGCTATGAAAGTTTTATGCAGGGCCTTACCGTGGATTAGATTCTCAAAATTAAAGAAGATTTTCTAATGTGGTGTAATTGCAATGGAGCTCAAGAACTCAGTCTATACCGAAGACGATTTAATGAATTTGAAATATACGCAAATGCTTATTATACAAGAACTTACAGAGATTTTTAGCCTTTATGCTGCCTTAAGAAGATAAGAAGTTATCAATATATCTTCTTAGGGATTTTCTCATTTTTCTTAAAGAAGATATCTTCTTAAGGAAGATAAGAAGGTTTATTTCTATTATTACTAAATTATGAATATAATCATTCCAAGCTTCATCAGACCATACCTTATTCATTATCTATCGGAACAATATCATTTAAATTACTTATCCCATCCAAGTAATTTTCTTTCTAAATCAACATAATCATACTCTCGTGGCTCAAAATTATTGAACTTTAAATTTTGAGGATTATCATATTCCTTACCTGAAGACTTATTATTTAAATTTTCAAGTATTCCATTCAAATACTTAACAGGAGCTGTTATCTTTCCTTTCTTTGAGTTATTACACATGATATTAACTCCATTAAAGACTAAATCTTTGCCATACTTTGTTTTAAGTTTATTTATTGTAGAAATTGCTATCTTAATTCCTGCATTTTTTAAAGAGTCTTGATTAATATCTAAAGTTTTTTCCGTAAGCTTTAATAAATCGTTACCATTATCATTTAAATCTAATGCCACTTCCTCAATTGAAATTTGTCCTTCAAGCGTATTATCGGCCTTAAAATCATATTGTCTTGGTTCTAAGTCTTCTACTATGAATTTAAGTTTAGCTATTGACCTTCCTACTCTTATTTCTTCATATTCAACTTTCATATTTAGTTTTTCATTTATTTCTTTTAATGCTGGAATTAATACTCTACGCTTAAATTCCTTATATTGATTATAACTTTTATGATCTTGTAGCAATAATTTAACCTTTAAATCTTCCAAAGAATATTCAATTTCTTTTTTCTCTCCACTCCATAATCTTAACAATTCATATATCCTTTGAGTAAAAAAACTTTTACTTTTGTTTGTCAAACGTAGATTTAGTGGAGTATATCCTGTTCCTATTTCTCTATAATTTAAAAGAAAATTTACAAGATCCTTATCTATGTATATAGTGAAATCTCCACTAATATCGTTATATTTAATTTTAGTTATAAGTGTAACTTGATAATGTTCTTTTCCAAAGCACCATTTTAAGGTATTCTTTTGAAACTTATCTTCTAGCACTGATAAAATTCCCTTAGCAGTCTTTAAGTATGCTGAATCTGATAAGTCTCTAAATGCAGTAATATTAATGGTAGTAAAATAACTATCATTACCTTTTTGGAGCTGTGTTTCATTAAATATTAAATTAGTAAATTTATATTCTATATTACTATTGTCAATTTCAGCATTAACTAATGCATTTGACTTTAATAATATGTGCTTTCCATTCATCAAAATCACCTCATAATTTTGATTATATACAAAAGGTGTACAAACGTCAATTCCATACACTTTGTTCTCGATTTTGTACACCTTGTTCTCGATTTTGTACACCTTGTTCTCGATTTTGTACACCTCATTCTCGATTTTGTACACCTAATTCTCGATTTTGTACACCTTTAGCCTCGTAGAACCGCTTGTCCACTAGCCTTGAATGGTGTCTAAATACATTAAATACATTAAATACATTAAACACATTAAACAACAGTTGTTATTTTGTTGTTTAATAAGATTTATTAATCAACAATTATCTGGTTAATTTCAAAATAATGATTATAATAAAGGAAATATTATAAGAACTATTATTTCTAGAAAGGATTATTTGATGACCAATAAAAACTCATTAAATAATACTATTTACAACATACTTATTTTTATCTCGTGGATTGTATTAATCTTTGCAATAATTTCTTCGCTTATTATGTGGCAAAAAACAAACAATTGGATGTTTACTATATCCGGACTTATTGGATCTCTAGGAGTTTTATTCAATATATACCTCTTATCAAGAGAAAAATAAAAAAAAGGAGTTATAATCATATGTTTTAATAAACAAAGAAGAGAGATATAGCATAGATAAATAGGTTATCGAAGAAGTCCTTCATTTCCTTAGATTATAGTTTTAAAGTATACAATGCAAACAAAAATTAGATCTCTATGCTTTTTTTTATTTGCATGATATTAATTTATAATATCAATACTCAATATTATAAATAAGTATTAAGTATTGATATCAATATCATATTTAATATATTAAACTAATATTATATTTTGATATTAAATATAAATACTGAATTTACAATGACAAAACAATATGTTATATTAATATTAAATGTACATAATATATACATTTATAAATTGATATGTTATATTAATATTAAATAGAGAGGTGAAATATTCATGTGTGATATTATATCTATAATTAATGTTAAGGGAGGTGTAGGTAAGACTACTACAGCAATAAACCTTGCAGGTCAATTTGCGGAGCATGAGCATAATGTTCTACTTATAGACAATGATTCGCAGTCTAACTTAACTCAAATTCTAAATGTAGAATCAAAGTATAATTTGTATGATCTATATTCTAATCCTAAGGTAAAGGTCAAAGATTGTATTGCTAAATATAGTGATTTTATAAGTGTGATACCTAACACAATAGAAAGTGCAGTTTTGGAAAATGAATTGCATAATAAAATGACTAGAGAAACAATTTTAAAAAATAAGTTTGCAAATTTTGAAAACAATTATGATGTAATACTAGTAGATAATTCTCCATTCTTAGGACTATGTACAACTAATGCAATGTGTTTAAGTGATTATTATATTGAAGTATTAGATAATAGTACCTCAGCACTACAAGGTCTAAATTTGGTTAGAAACCTAGTAAATAGCATAAAAGAAAATGGAATAAATTCTAGTCTTAAATTATTAGGGATTTTAAGAAATAACTTTGATAAAAAGACTATTTTTTCTAAGCAGCTTAATGAAGTTATTACAGAAGAATTTGAAAAAGATATATTTAAAACTATAATATACAATAGTGTGAAATACAAAGAAGCAGTAGTATCTAATAAAACAATACAAGAATACAATAGCAAATATGCTGAGCCTTATAAGAATCTATATTATGAGATAATTAATCGAATGAAATAATATTAATATATAGTACGAATGTACAACATTGAAAAATCTAAGATTTAAAGGTGATAAAATATGAATAATAATTTTAAAAATAGTATAAAAAGTAATATAAAAAAAGATGATGAAACATTAATATCAGATGCAACTATTAAAAGTGATATTGAAACTGAAAATCAGGAAATTAATAAATTTAAGATTGGTAAAAAGCAAGAAGACAAGAGTATTAAAAAATCATTTCCTTTGTATGTTGATGGAGAAGTACAAAAGGATTTAGATAAAGTAGTTAAAAAGACTGGATATAGCAGAAATGAGTTAATAAATATGATGATAAGATATTGCTTAGAGAATTTAGAATATACAGATTAAAGAAACAGTCACCCACTTACAGCTTTACGCTTATAGGTAGGTGGCTGTTCCATTTTACAATATTATGGGTTGAATAATTATTATATCTAACTGTAGCGGAACCAATATTATCGACTACTTCCATTTTCGCATCAGTAAATAATGGTTTTATAAGAGAAAACAATATTCTCTGAACATCGTATTCATTACATATTCTAATATTATCAAGCTGAAGCTTTGTTATATTACCTTTGCCATGTACAGTATCAAAATACATGGCCTTTATATGCTCATAAAAATTATTAAGTATTTTCTTTATAATTAATATAGATGTATACTCGTCCATATCTGATCTATAATCTATAAATTTTATTTTATCTTCACTTAAATAACTAGCTATACGATTTAGACAAGATAAAATTCTCTTCTTAGCTCCACTTATACTCTCTTCAGTCTTAAGCTGAGAAAAAGTGTTAGAAATATACTCACTCGAGTTTTTAATTTCTAAAATTAATTCTTCAGAATCTATATATTTGGAAACTTTAAATGCAGTATCATTAAGTATATTAGAAATATCTTTAGCATTATAGGTACTCGAAAGCTCATCTATTTGGCTATTTAAGAAAGCTAACACTTCACATACAGAATATTTTTTTAATGACATATTATATTTCATAATTCTCTCCCCCATTTTAAATAAAAGAGAAATAAAGGGTCTGTTATATAAATCATGTCATCCTTCCATTCTAGTACCTTGAAAATATCATCTTTACAAGAACTTACAGAGATTTTTAGACTTTATTTTGTCATCAAAAATCTATTAAATCATCCTACTCTTTGCATATGTATTTGTATAAATATTTTGTGGAAGGAGTTTTTTTATGGACGGTTGGATTAATACATTAATTAAAGTTGTTATGAATCAACAAAAGTCTAATAATCTCAAAGGTGATAATAAAGTTGCTTGATAAGTTAGAAAAATCAATATTTTTCATATTGTGATACATTGTATTTTAATGTATTAGAATTGAATATAAAAAAGAGTGCTAAAATTATCTTCTAACACTCTAAACATTATTATTATTATTCATCTTTGTAATGCGATCCGCATTGTGCGATTTCAATCGTCTCATTATTAATCCTATATACTATTCTATTTTTACTATCAATCCGTCTACTAAAATAACCTTGCAAATCATGCTTCAATGGCTCTGGTTCTCCAATACCTTCATACCAATTTCTATCAATATCTGTAATTAAACGGTTTATTTTTTTTAATGTCTTTTTATCTTGTGTTTGCCAATACAGATAATCTTCCCATGCATCATCCGTCCACATCTTCTTCATTAATCTACCTCAAGCAAGTCATGTTCAGTGCCATTACCAGTTTCCAATTGTGCTATAGATTTTTTTAAGCGTTTAATATTAGTTTCACTATAAAAAGGATCTGCTTCAACAGAAATTTCAAAAGGAATTTTACGTTCTCGCAAAACTGATTTTACAAAAATATTAACAGCTACAGAAGCATTCAAACCAACTTCATTGCAAAATTCATCAAATTGCTTTTTCACTTGTTCATCCATACGAACGCTTAATGTTGTTTGTGCCATACAAATCACTCTCCTTTAAATACATTATAACATATAGTAATACAAAATATACATAAAGTGTTACAAAATTAAAGAAAATTATTATAGGCCCATCATGAGAAAAAATGATATTTCATACGATTAAGAAAAAAGGCTTTAATCAAATCTACTAGAAGCCCTTATATATAAATAGTTAAACTTTAAAACTAATACAGTTCTATCAAATACATTAAACAAACATCTACTTAAGTAAACCTTTTTTCCATTTATTTAGAGAATTTAGTTTTTTTTATAATTATACATTTATCTCATCAAGCAGTACCAATGTCGACTCTATCCGAATCAATCGAAGAATTCTTTAAAATCTAGATTATGTACTTTATTATTGTCTTTCTTTTTATACAAGTAGATATTGATATCTTCTAGTGTTATACCTTTCACATAATTCTCTATAATGTTATTAGTACACATTTTTTTTGGAAGAATGGCTAGTCCTTTCCCACTTATTTTACCTAACTTATAATTACTACTATGACTACTTTTAGTATAAACATTTACTTTTTTATCTTTTTTATCTTTTTTATCTTTTTTCTGTTTCGGTTTTCATAAATAGGACTCTTACAGTTCATTAATTGTATCAGTTACCGCCATATTCCGAATACGTTTTGACGGAGCATAGATTGCAGCGATAGCCGTAATTGCAACAACCAAAAGCACAATAATTATATGCATAATAGGAATACTCCAAGTAGCATAGTTAAAATGAGCAGTAATAAGATTGTCGTATAGTAACTTGTTAATGAACAGACCAACTACAACTCCAACAATACAACCTGATATAGAATAGGTAAACGCTTCGGCGGCTATCATTTTGGTAATTTGATGTTCGTCCATACCGACCGCGCGCATGGCTCCATATTGCTTTATTTTTGCGGATACGCTCATAGAAATACTGTTCATAATATTTAATACAGAAACCAAAGTTATAATTGTCAAAAATCCATATACAAAAAACATAAATGCCATATATGTGCTGGTAGTCCGTTGGTCCCGTTTGTCAGTAAACTTGTACTTTTCGCCTACGACATTATGGATGGCTTCAACATTTATGTCCATCGCATCTTTTGTCGTCTGTATAAGAATAAGTGAATAGTCGGTTACGCCGGTAAGGCGAGTGAAAGTTTTCCCAGAAGTAATGAGTGTTATTTTCCCATCTGGAGTACCGTTATCACTAAATGGGTTACATTTTAACAGCCCTGCGATTTCTACTTCCTTATTGCCTACTTGTATTTTATCGCCTATATCTAAAGGATTGTCCTTGTCCCAGATTGTAAGTACGTAATTACTGTCCCCATACACTTTTGAAATATCGCTGTCTTTTCTAAGTTGTTTATCTTTTGTAAGACAGCCCAAATCATAATCATCGTAGGAAATCATATCAATCGTGTTTGTTTGAGAATTTACTTCTGCCGGAATATCAAAGTAGCTCCTTCGGCCAAAAACATGTTTTACACCTGACATACCACTTATTTTATCAAGCAGTACACTGTCTATGGAATTTGAATTGTTATTACTAAAAATGTTGATGTCAGAAGTATTCGACGACTGGGGCATAATATAGCTTATAAACTCTATTAAGACTGAAAAGCTCAAAAACAGGATGATGCTAAGAGCAAATGAGCTTGTCATAAGTATTAAGTTTTTCTTTCCTGATGTTGCATGATGAATACCGAGGGCAGTTTCAATTTTTGAAAAACGGGTATTCAACGCATGGTTTGCATTTTTTTTGTTTTCTAAATTGCCTGATACTGCTGTTACAGGCGATACCTTTGCAGCTCGTTTTGCCGGAGAACTGGCGGCAATGAGTACTGTAACAACTCCCACAATTATTCCGCTGATAATGCCGGTTGGACTGACTCCCAAAAGGTCTATATCTGAGAACTCTCCACCGACAAGAAACCTTAGCCCAGTACATAATCCCCATGTGACTACAATCCCAAGTATCACACCTATTGGAACCGCAGTTTTGCACCAATTAAGGGCTTCTAGTTTGACAAAACGGATAATCTGTTGTCTGCTCATTCCAATGCAACGCATCATTCCGAAAAACTTTGTCCTTTGGGCAACATTACTATTTATACTGCTTGAAATCATCAGCACCCCTGCAATCAGTATAAGTATAAATAGCACAGCAGCTATAGGATATAAACTTTTTGCCATTGCACTTCTACCAAGTTCTTGTAGGCCTTGACTGCCATGCTTATTCAGTAATCTTGTTGCCTCCATTCTAACACCCATATCTGCCATGCTAAAAACAGCAGTTACCAAAAATACGGCAAATACAATACACAGAAGCGTCATGCGGTTCTGTCGTCTATGTACTTTTGCAGAAATCGGAATTAGACTAAGATAGCTTTTCATTCGCGGTACCTCCCTAAATCGGTCAGTATGCCATCGGACACTTGTAGTATTCGATCTGCGGTCTGTGCGATACTTCGGTTATGGGTAATAATAACAATTGTCTGCTGATACTTTCTTGCAGCTTCTTTTAGCAAAGTAATCACTTCACTGCTGTTTTGCGTATCTAGATTACCCGTCGGTTCATCGGCAAGGATAAGCGACGGCCGCGTAATTAGCGCACGTCCTATTGCTACACGCTGTTGCTGTCCACCTGATAATTGACTGGGTAAATGGTTACGGCGTTCTTTCAAATTAAGCACCGTAAGTAGTTCCTCAAGATACTTTTTATCGGGCTTTTGATAATCAAGCAGTACGGGAAATATGATGTTTTGCTCAACATTCAATTCTGGAATTAGATTAAAACTCTGAAAAATAAATCCAATATTTCTGCGTCGAAAGATCGTCAAGCTACTATCTTTCATGGAAAAAATATCTTTACCGTCAATAAATACCTTGCCGGAAGTGGGCATATCAAGGGCACCTACCATATTCAGAAGTGTACTCTTGCCGGAGCCGGATTCTCCGACTATTGCGACAAATTCGCCTTTGGGAACGAAAAAGCTTATATCTTTTAATGCATGTACGGCAGCTTCACCGTTGCCATAGGTTTTAGAAATTGATTTAACTTCCAATAAATTCATAGGTTATGCACCTCTTTCTATCTTGATATTGAAATATTATCATGTCAATCTTACTGTTATATTACATTTATCCTACAATTTTGTAGGAATTAAAAAATTGATTGTAAAAGTAGTGCCAATACCCAATTCGCTGTCAACCTCGATTGTTCCACTGTGTGCTTCAACAATAGCTTTCGCAATCGGTAACCCAAGTCCGATACCTTGCGTATCTTTAGAAAAACGACTGCGATAAAATCTTTTGAAAATATGATGTAAGTCCTCTGGGTGAATACCGCTTCCATTGTCTTTTATGATGACTTGAATAATAGACGCAAATTGTTTCCATTCAATATGAATAGCATTTCCTTTTTGCGTATGATCAAAAGCGTTTTTAACAATATTACTGATCGCTTCAATCAGCCAATTACAGTCACATAATAAAGTAACGTCATCATCCCCGGACAGATATATTTCCTTTTCCTCATGCTTAGCACGAAATGAAAAGTGCCTTTCTATACTGCCCATCATTTCAGATACATTTTCTTTAGCTTTCTCAATCACGATTGTTCCGGCATCGAGTTTTGTAATTTTCAAGAGGTTTTGCACCAGTATTTCTATTCTGTCAAGCTCCTGCTCTGAAAGAGCAGTAAACTCTTTGATTGTCGGTAAACTCTTTGCTTCTTCTTGCATAATGCCATTATATATATTAAGGGCAGCTAGCGGAGTTTTTAACTGGTGAGAAATATCGGAAATGGTATCTTTCAAAAATTTTTTTGCTTTTCCCTCATTTTCAGCGTGGGCATTTAAAATGGAAACTACGGAATTTACTTCATGAAATAGTCTGTATAGCTCTCCTTCATCATTACATTCAATACGTGCATTTTGATTTCCAGAAATATATTCTTTGATTTGCGTTACCGCATTCTCCATGATTATATTTTGTTCATTGAAATACCTATAACCTATTACCAATATCCAGATGCTCATGCACAATGAACATACCAATATACACAATGGTGCATTTTTAAATTTCAAGCCTATTAAGGTAGCAGAAATCAAGGTAAAGGCTACTATAAGAAGCAATACCAAACAAAAAAGTTTTTTGATTTTCCTGTTTACCAATATTTTCATCGTACACCCCCAGTAGCAGCATTCCATTTATACCCCATACGCCGAACAGTCACTATTTTTTGAGGCTCGCCCGGATTATCTTCGATTTTTGTACGCAGTCTGCGTATATATACGGTAATAGTATTGTTATCTATATAGTTTTCGTTGCAATCCCATAGCTTTCTTAAAATCTGTTCCGGAGAAAGAACAATATCCGGATTTTCCATAAACAGGCATAACAATTTATACTCACTTGTTGTTAAGTCAAGTTGTTCTCCATTTTTATAGACTTCTCCTTTTAGCAGTTGTACGTTTATTCCATTAGAATTTAATTCGGTATCAGCTTGAATAAAATTATCACTTCTGCGAAGCAAAGCATTTATTCTCGACATAAATACCGCCAGTTTGAACGGCTTTGTTATGTAATCATCGCCACCAATATCAAGCCCCATTATGATATCCGTTTCTTCATCAGCAGCAGTAAGAAACATAATCGGCACCTTTGATGTTTTACGAATTTTTTTGCATAAATCATAGCCGCAGCCATCGGGAAGCGACACGTCCAAAATCACCAGATCATATTTCTTATTTGCCCATAGTGCTTCTGCTTCAAGAATTGTACGGGCAACATCTATTTCGTATCCTTGCTTTTTGATTGCAAAAGATAAACCATTAATTAAACTCAAATTATCTTCAACAAAGAAAATGTGTTTCAATTGTTTTCACCATCCTTCATTTTCTGCGTGTATGTCCCCCGTTAACGGGCTTCACCGCGTCTTTGGGAATAAGCCACATACGGCTGAAACGAACAACATCCTGTATACTGTTTTCTAGGCATAGAGCCTGTACCATCCGTTCTGAAATGCCCCATTTTTTCGCGGCTTCGGGGGCTGAAATATATTCAATAACTTGATCGTCCTCTCGTTTGCAAACAATATCACCATACATTATATACGGTTACCAGAAAACTACAAGAAACAAACTAAGTAATACTAAGTGAAAAAATTAGAAATAAACCTCTAGTACTTTATTATGATAATGGCGCATAGAACTAAAGTCTATGAGTCAGCTAGACAACTACATCCTCAAAGATTTAGCAACGGAATTAGGAATTGGAGGTCACCTGAAAAAGTAGCATAAAGGAAAATACTCACTTTTAAATGGTGAATAGTGTATTTAAATTTGCTCATTTATAGTTTCTTTTACTAAATTGTAAAATTATTCAAGTATAAAGTTTTTATATGATATAATCTGTATATTACTACATAAATTATTATAGGAGATGAGACTTATATGAAGAATAAAATTACACGAGCAACCATAGGAAAGATATTTGGTGCTATTTCTCTTGGTATTCCTATAGTTATTTGTATTCTTATACTGAATTGGATTTTTAAAATAACACCGTATCAGAGATTAGAAGGTTTCGCTATAATGATAACACCTTTTATATGTCCAATAGCAATTATTTTAGCAATTATTTCAAGAATAGTATCCCTTAATAAATTTTGGAAGATAAGTATTATTGTTAATGTAATTCTAATTCCACTGCCATTGCTATTCTGGTAGCTTAAAACATTATTTTCTTATCAAATCCAATAACAAAACTATCATCTACAAACAACACTGGAACTGTTAATATATTTTTTATATATAGTTCATCTACTACTTTCTGATTTTGATATATATCTTTAATTGTAAAAGATATATGCAACTTTAAAAGATACTGAACATACATCTGACAATGTATGCAATTACTATTAATATATACTATAATTTGTTTCATATAACTCTCCATTTATGCTTTTTCATTAATACTTAAATCAATAATTCTGTAATTATAATTTTCATCCTCGCAAATGACTGTATACTTATAAAATATGTTTAAAATTTCAAAATACGAAAGTTCTCTTTTAAATTCAATTTCATATTTATTAATTAGTAACGCAATAGCACCTGATACAAAAGGTACAGACATAGATGTTCCAGAAAATGTGGAGTAACTCTTGTCTCGATGTGTTGAATATATATTAGATCCTGGAGCCATAATATTAATTTTATTATTTCGCTCTGAGAAATAAGCTATTTTTTTATTAATATCTAGGGAACCTACAGCTATTATTACGTTCTCGCCTTTATATCATTGCTCCCATAGAGTATTTAGGCACAATCAAAAAAATAACAAGTCCATATGCCATCCTATTTTCCATCACAAATGAAGCTCGATTCGCATGTGTTCTCTGCTCATCAGCAAAATGCCATAATAGGCCAGCTATGATGGCACTTTACTTCCTTGCCTGATGAAAAATATTCATGGCAGTTGATGAAAATTTCGTAAGTATTACACAAGATAAAGCTAAATCTCTACTAGAAAAAGATTTGTGTAATTGCAATGGAACTCGAGCACTCGGTCTATACCGAAAACGATTTGATGAATTTGAAATGTATGCAAATGCTTACTATACAAGAACTTACAGAGATTTTTAGATTTTCTTATCCCTTAAGAAGATAAGAAGTTATCAATATATCTTCTTTAAGAAGATAAAAAGATATATCCTTATTATTTCCAATATGTGAAAATACTGATGTAGTTAAGTCAAAAGATAATCTTTTACATATAGGTGGCGTAAGTCCTCAAAAGTTCGGGGACTTACGCCACCTATTAATGGTGAAAATTTTGATATTAAAAGAAGTTATCAGTTTAGAGCTTCTACCTTGAAGAAATTAAATCATCCTATTCTTTGCATATGTATTTGTATAAATATTTTATGGAAGGAGGTTTTTTTTATGGATGGTTGGATTAATCTAATAGCAAATGCTGGGTTTCCAATTGCAGTAGCTAGCTATTTGCTTATTCGCTTTGAAAACAAAATTGATTCTCTATCACAATCAATTAATACATTAAGTACAGTCGTTATGAATCAACAAAAGTCTAATAATTTCAAAGGCGATGACAAAGTTGCTCTATAAGTTAGAAAAACAAATAATCCTCATGCAATAAATAAATGTTTATAGCTGTGAGGATCATTTCGCTATATATGAATTCAACATATACGTGTAAAAATAGGCTATTCGCCTTTATTTATTAGCACAGTTAATTCGGAAATGTTTGGGATACCCCATTTACAACAATAAAATAGCAACCTAAAAAGATCGTAGATAAGTACCTCAAACTCTCTCTTTTAGGACTTTTCGCGTAAACAGGCTACGCCCCCTTAATATAAGCAAGTGTTTCAGGCAACATTTCTCCCAACTATTAAACAAATAGACTCTTATAATATCTACTTATTGTGCTTCTGTTAACTCCTAGTTCTTTGGCTACTTGATTCATATTGTAACCTTTGCTTACTAAGTCTTTTATCTCATTTTCTTTATCTTGTTTTTGTTGTTCCCTTTTAGTTAATCCCTCTTCATTTCGTCTTTCCTCTTTTTCTTTAATAAGTTGTCTACGTACTTTCTCACTCGGATTTATAATTGTTATAAGTACCTTCATTTCATCTGCTGTTATATTTAAGAGTGATATTAAGGTTTCATTTTTATAATTATATCCACCACGTTTATAAACTCCATTTGGGCTGTCAAGTAGCCACTGTGCATAAGCTATTTCAGCTTGCGCTGTTATTTTTTCTACTTCTTTATTTGATAATGGTTTCTTAAACCCTTGATTAAACTCTAAAGTATTTTGAAGGGCTTGTTTTGGATCGTTGCAATAGCAACAGTACCAATATCTATATAAAAAGCACATAAGCTCTCTTTGGCCTTCTTCTTGCAGCACCCCATCATTATTTCTACAATAACCGTTTCTTGTTTCCTGAAGCTTTAATATATCGCTAAGCCTAGCATAATGCAGAGAATACAAAGTATAGAAATTTACTATTTTAGAGCTTCTTCCTTTGCCTTTATATGCAGGATTCTTAACGTATGGAGTAAGTCTAGGCAGATAATCCTCTTGTAAATCCCTTAATGTATAAACTAATTTTTCATCATACATATAAAGCTTGGCTCTTTCTCCCGTTTTATGATTTATAGTTCCAGCAAGCCTCATAACTCTAGCACTATCAATGCTCTTTGAATCTGCACCCATGTCTTTAAGCTTGCCCAAGAAATGTTTTTGAATTGCATTCCAAAGTGGAAGTACTTTTATTGGAACTGGTTCAATAAGCCAGTATACAGAAAGGCCTCGTCCAGTAAATATTGCAAAGCTTGGCTCTGGAACATCTTGTCCAAAATAATCATTTTCGAGTACTGCAAGAACTCTTTCATGATCATATGTCTTTAAATTTTCAATATTATAATAATCTATATCTATGTATAATGCGTTTAGCTTTCTTATATTTTCAATCTTTCTTTTTGGCATAAAAAAAGAATTTGGTGTCATATATATATTAGCATTAAGGCTTATAGCCTTCCCTATGTTGCACTTTAAATCATCTATCTTGTAATGGTATTGAACATACTCTGTGCCACATTTAGCAGCTATAGCAATATATCCATCATCACCCTCATGTAACATAGATATGTTTTTTATTGCTTCTTCTTTATATTTAAGTTCAATAGTATCCTCTATATCATCTTTCAGCTTTCTAATAGCTCCAAGCAAGTTATTTCCCCCTTTGCTTTTTATCCCATAATAAAAAACAAAAAAGCTTATAAATGGATATTTAAATAACCATTTACAAGCATATATTCTTTACTCAATTATTGACTTAATCTGTCGTATATTGTATTATAATAATTATATAAAACAAAAAAATAAATAAGTAGTTCCTATAGTGTATTTAAGTTTCTGAGGCTCTGTACACTATAGGGGCTTGTTTTTTATGGGGTTATTTTAGCTTTTGTTAGTTATATAATACAATATTCTTTAGTATTATACAAACTTTTTACATTATTGCCATTCTTTATATCTATTTGCTTTTCCTGCTGTTAATCATTTCCAAATATGATATAATAGTATTATGTTTTGTAGATTAATCCCCGCGTCAAATTTTATGTTTTTTGCATATATATTTAAACAATATGCAAAAAATACATTTTATCCGATAGCTAGCATCCGTAATACTCCAACTTAAAGAAGTTGGAGTTAACGGCTACACGCTCCTGGATAAGCAAAGCTTAATAAATTGGGGGTCAATTAATGAATTATGATGAAATAGAAAATCACGTTAAACTACCCAAACTTGGTGATTCTGAGAGCTTAACCAAGCTACTCATTCAATTCAAACCTTTTATTTTCAAAACATCTAAAGACTTTAACATAAAAAATTATGATGAATATGATCTTGTACAGATAGGATATATCGCTTTAATTAATGCCGTAGATAAATATGATATTACTAAGCATTCATTTTCAAGCTACGTATATTCAACTATTAAAAATGTCATGAAGTATACTGCAAGATCCAACAATAAACATAAACTCAATTTAAGTATTAATGCTTGTATTGATGGTCAAAGTTCACTAGACTTTACAGAATTTCTTCAAAGTAATGAAAACCTAGAGAATGATTACTTAAATCATGAAAAGGCAATTGAACTTCAAAAAATAATATCAGATCTTGCGCCAGATGAATTTGAATTAATCTTTTTAGTTTACTATAACAATTTCTCCTTAACAGATTATGCAGCTAAAAAGAAGATGCCTTATTCTCAGATTGTTAGGAAGAAGAATTCTATCTTAGAGAAAATTAAATCTAAACTTAAGGAGCCGTAAAACTTCCTAAGAGCCATAACACACTTAAGCAGTTTAAAAAATTAATACTATTTCTTATTAATTATGACTGTATCTATTACTACAATAGCTAAAAATACACTAGATATATTTAAGTAACGATTAAATATATCTATACATAAATCGCTATATGTTCTACTATCATAAATTTACTCCTAAAAAACAAGTACAGTCACATACATGTATTTTCCGCGTTTTGCGAGCACTACCCCAACTTAAAAGAAGACCAGTCATAAAATTATGCCTGATCTTCTTTTTCTGGTATCACCAACATTTCCGACAAAACTCACTCTAAGGAAAATTAGTTTCTTAACCGATTTAGCCATTAACGTTGGTTTTGTTGATGCTACTTCTATTGCTATTTTCAATAATATAATTAACAAATTTAGAATCTAGCTGACTTAAAGCTTTATCTTGATCATTTTTAGGTAATGATGAGATAACTTTAACAACTAGATTCAAAAAGCTAGTTCCAAATTGTTGTCCATTATCAAAAACAAATTCAGCAAGTTTATTTCTTTCAAAAGCTCTAAGCATAAGTAATTCTAAATTAGAATCTGGCACAGAAGAAACTTTTTCACGTTTTTCTAAAGCCAAATCTTTTTGAGGGCATGCAGATACACAAACTCCACATCCAATACAGCGGTCCATATTAATAGAAATTTTATTAGAACCGTTTTTATTATCTAATGAAAGTGCATTTACTGGACAAACTTTTACACAAAGTGAGCAGCCTTTACAATTTTTCTCTAATTGTTTTGGCATGAAATTACTTGGATTAACAGCTGGAAAATTAAATTTATTAATAGCATTTAAAGCACCACAACAACATTTGCAGCAATTACATACCCAAGCAGGTTTATTTTTTACATTATCAACTAGGTGAACAAGAAAATGCTTTCTACATTCTGTAAGAATTTCTATTGCTTCAGCTTTACTTATTTCTCTACCAAAATTTCTTCTTATAACAAATTCACCAAAATCATCTAATGATAGACATGTTTCCATAGGAGCAGAACATCTTTTACCAAGATGTTCTGCTTTATGTCTACAGAAACAATTAGAAACTGCAATAACTTCTGCTTTATTGATAATTTCCAGAACTTTTTCCCATTCAAAAACTGAAGGAATTAAATCTTCCTTTATTAGAGAATCATATACTAATGCTCTTCCTAATGCTGTTTTACCAGATCCATGAACTTCACGTACAAAATCATCACTATTTCCGCCATAAATAGAAAGAGCTGTGGCTAAATCTTTTTTTGATACTTTTTCATCTCCCATTTTCATCATGGTCAATTCAAGGAAACCAACAATTGGAGGCGATAAAGAATATAATACTTCCTTAGACACTGGGTTAATAATATCCATAACAATACCTTTATCAGCCATATTATCAAGAATAGATTTTAACTTATCCTTAGGAATACTACCGCATTTTGCAATGGTGTCAAGTGAAGCTGGGATAGTAGGAAGTGTAGAGCCAATGATTGCTTCTTCTGACGTGTATAAAAGTTCAAGAATAGTTAACCAGCCTTCGTGGGCAAGTTCATTTTTTGGCTCTGGAAAGCCAATAACAGTTTTATCTAATCTTTTAGATAGTTCATAATATTCACGTTTCATATTACCTAAATGTCCCATTTTATACCTCCATAAATATCATAATTACTAGTGCTTAACGTAAAAGTGGCATGCTACCGGTTAATTTATTTAAAATCTTCATAGGACCATATATTCCTATCCCTAAATATTCAAATCTATCTGAGGTAAGCTCATTTACTTTTACTATATAATCCTCATAATCTGTACAGGATTGGGCAACATCTGAAAAGTCTACAATAGTCAACTCATCAGAATGATTAGTTCTTATTTCTTCAAGTAATTCTTTAACTTTATCTTTCGTTCCCTTTAATATAGGAATAGGAATATTAGTTATTCCTATATGGCACTTATTTGAAGCATCTATTACATCTTCACCTATAATGCTATTATGTTTATATCCTAAGGTAATACCTAATATAGCAGCAGTATTTGCAATTAATCCAATTGGCAGCTCTGGGTTTATAACAAGAACACATTTATTTTTTATTTCATTTGTTTTCATAGGTAGTTCTCCTTTTTAATTTTTTTATAATTAAGAATAAATATTTAAATGGATTTTCAAAACTATTTTGTGATATATATAGACCTAATAGTATGAGAATAGCTCCAAGTATAACTATACTAGTTATGGACTCTTTTAATATTATTATTGATGCTATTGCAGTTATAAGAGGAACTATATAAATATAGTTACTAGCTTTAATTGTACCAATAAACTTCACACCTATATTCCACATAACAAAACATAAAGCTGAAGCTATTAAGCTTAAAAATAATATATTAAATAGTACACTTGGAATTATTAATTTGCTTAATGTCAAATTAATTTTAAATACAAATAGTAATGGTATCATAAAGAGTATTCCATAAAAAAAGATTTTTCTTGTTATATAAATATAATTGTAATCATATTTATTATTAATTTTTTTTAATATTATGGAATAAACTGCCCAAATAGATGCAGCTAACATTGCTAAACAATCTCCTAAAGGATTTAACTTTAAAATAAAATTCCCATTAAATATAACCAAGAATACACCAAATATTGAAATTACAAATCCATAGACTAGTTTCTTCGTAAAAGTTTCATTTTTTATAAAAAAAATGCTTAATATAGCTGTTAATATAGGTGCCATAGCACTAAATAAACCTACATTGGATGCCAACGTATATTTTAATGCTACATTTTCAACTAAGTAATATAACGTAACTCCTGTAATTCCAGCAGCTATAAACAATAGCTCATCTTTAAATTTATGAATTTTTTTAAATTTAGGATATATTAATATTAAAATAAAATAAGCAATTGTAAATCGATAAAATAATATTTCCATAGGTTCAAGATTCTGTAGAAGTATTTTAGTAGAAATATAAGTAATCCCCCAAATAATCATTGTTATTAACGTCATTAAATTACCAATTAGAAATTTATTTTTCATTTAAATTATCCTCATTTCCATCATTTTAAGCACTAGATAAAGAAAATAACAAGTCAAATATCAGATGTATACTTTTTCTTAATATACAATATCTTTTCTCTTAAAAAGAGCCCATACAATATTAGCATTATATGTTTTAGAGATAAATTTAATATCTCTATCAGAATAAATATCCAAAGAAGTTTTATTAGTTATAGCTAAATCTGCATCATCATTTATAAGACATATAACAGCTTCTGTAGTAGAATTTGTTTTTATCCTTTCAATTTGGTCATCTTGTAATTCACCATTGGATAAATACGCAATTATATTTTCTACAGCAGGACAGCAAGCAATTCTTATTTTTCTATTTCTGATAGGCCTATAATTATTTTTACATGCTATTCCATATTCAGGTGTTGGAAAAATAAAATTTAAATTATTTATAAAATTATTATTCCAAAAAAAATCTGTTATTCTTTCATATGCAGTTGGAATTAGAGCATAGTTAATTAAACCTTCATTTAATGATTCATATACATTTCTAAAATTATTCATTAGATGTTTTTCAAATTCAATTTTATGGCTATAATTTGGGATATTCGAAATTAAATATTTTAAAGCCTGTTCGCTACTAGTTCCATTAGGCCCCAACGTACCAATTTTTATATTAGCATTATCTGATACTTCTTTAAAAAAGTAATCATATTGCTCATAAAAAGGATTTAATAAATTATTCATAATTTCGTCTCCTAACCATATTAAATATAAAAATCATGTTAATCGAGGCTCGTACAACATGTATTTCTTAAGAATGATATTAATTCTATTTTTATAAGTCTTATTTAATTTTTATACATTCTGTCTTTTCATTTCTATCTATAAATATATTCATATATTGTTTTGGTGTAAGTCCAATTAGTTTTTTAAAAAAATTGCTAAAATGGCTTTGATCTGCGAATCCTGTTTTAAGTGCTACTTCCATAGGAGGAATTCCTTGTTCTAAAAATTTTTTTGCTTCATCAATACGTATAGCTTCAAGATAACTGTACGGTGATATGCCCTTTTGTTTAGTAAAGGATCGTAATAAATAATATTTACTTATTCCAGTTAAAGCACTTAAATCATTTAATGTGATATTCTTCGCATAATTGCTTTTCAAGAAATCACATACAGCTTTGATTTCTGTATTAGGATCTTGTAAAATCGTTGATGAAATCGCATCAGAATATTCAGTTATTAATTGTTGCATTATAAAGAAAAAAAGTTCTTCTTTTTTAAAATCTTTTTCTTCCAGCATTATCATACGATGTAACTCACGTAATGAATATACTAGATCACTGTGGAATAACACAGGTTGTGTAAAATGTGGTGTATATTCTTTATTTGTTATTTCAAATGCAGCTGTTTTCATTATATCTATCTGAATATTGATGCATCGATAATCTAGAGTTCTATTATCAATTTGTTCACAAACATGATTATCATGAGGATTAAATAATAATAAATCACCAGATTCAATATTATATGATTTATTTTTGCAAGACAAATAACGTTTACCATTTTCAATAAAACCAACTACATAATAGTCATGAAAATGGTTTGGAAATTTTTGTGCAATACCGTTGAAACTATATGCTTCTATATTCAAATCTGTATCAAAGTAAACACTTCGAATTTCTTTCTGCATAAAAAAACTCCTTTATTTGTATTTATTTGAAATTATAACATAAATAAGTTAATATTCCTTGTACGATATTGCTCTAATTAGTATTAAAAGTTTGAAAAATGAAATAATTTATTAAAGATAATCCGAAATTGAAATAAAGCCAAGGTTTATTCTTAAACCCTGGCTTTATTTATACTATTCCGATTCAACCGTTTTTTTTACGCACCTTGTTATATATGGATTTAAATTTAGAAATTTCAATATCTTTAAAGTCATTTGATTAAATTCAAAAACATCAGCAATTAAATATTGACTTCATTTAGAAATAGCAACTCTTCTGATTTATTATATAGCTCCTAGTAATTTGATAACTTCTATATATTGGTTCAACAAATATATGCATAATTATCATAGAAATAAAAAAGAGCAGATAAGATGAATTAAAAAATCTTATCTGCTTATTATTCCCACCCGAGCAATTTCTTTTCTAATTGATCATAATCATAATTTCTAGCCTCAAAATTATTAAAGGTATTATTATTATTAGGATTGCTTGTCCAATCTTCCCTTATTGCTTGTATCATGGCACCTGTTAAATTATTTACATTTTTAAATTTGCTTATTATAGAGTACTTCTCTTTTATCTTTCCAATATCTCCACCAGAAACATTAAATATTTTACTTGCTTCAATGTCACTTATATTCTCAATTATACCTTTAACAAGTTTAATATTATTAATATTTATATCTTGCTTTGGATCTTCTTTAGTCGCTGATATTTCATTCTCGGCGTTTTTATTTTGCTTTATATAAAACTTAATACTTGTTACTTTTCTACCTGTTTTTATCTCTTCATATGTAAAATTAATATCTGTTTTTAAATTTATCTCTTTTTGTGTCTTAATTAATATTTTGCTTTTTAAATTAGAATACGTATTATATGTCTTTTCTTTAGCACCTATCATATTTTTAAGTTCTTCAATTTCAATTTCAATAGTTTTTTTGAATAAATTACTTTTTAATATCTCATATATCCTTATAGAATATTTACTCTTTAAACTCAACACATTCTCAAGCTTATAACTTGTATATAGTTCTTTAAGTTCTAACATATAAGGCTTTAAGTTAGAATCAAACTTTAAAGTTACTGTACCGGCTCCAGTTTCATATACTACACTACTTAACCAAGCCATTTGAATTATTTTTTTGCCTTCTTTTATTTCAAATACTTTTTTCATTAGTTCTTTTGTAATTTTAGGCACTTCAACATATTTACTTTTATCTTTTACTTCTAACAATTGCATGAAGTCTTTTATTTTAAATTTATATTCTTGAAACTCTGTATCCTGCGGCTGAACCATACTCGCTAAAGTTAAAATAATCTTTTGTTCCTGTAAACTCAAATCATAATTACAACTTATCAATGTATTACTTTTGGTTACTATGTAATTTTTATCCGTAATTATCACCTCTTAGAGTGTATAATAACATAATACTATTCCACATACAATAAACAAGGAATAGTTAGGTATGTAAAAGGAATAATATATTTTCAGAGCAACTGGTATAACTTGCTTTGAAGTACCTCCTAAACACTTTAAACAATATTGTTAAACATTCTAAACAACAGCAGCGGTTGTTGTCTTTAAGTTATTAAAAAACAGCTAAGCTAGGTAAAAATTTAATATTTGATCCAAATAGATATAGATTAATTAAAAGCTTAGCTGTCTTTTTTTATTTAACTATTTTTTAGGATTTGAGCTTTGCAAATTATCTAATTTATTTTTAAGATTCTCTAGCTCTAAATCTTTTTTACCAAGCTCTAATTCTAAGTTATTTTTTAATTCCAATTCTTTCACCTTAATCTGCTCTTCTAAGCATTCTTTAAAATTCTTCTCTACTCTAATACCTTCTGATTATTTTTTTCTTCTACAATCTTAATATTAGCCTTATATTCCATATCTTTCTCTAGCATATATTTATTTAAGGCCTTTGTTTCTTCCTTTTGTTCTTGCACTTGATCTTTATAGAATTTCAACATATCAACATCATTTTTAAGCTTATCTTCTAGCTGCTTATTATTATTATTAAGAGTTAAATTCTCTGCCTTAAACGCCTTATTCTCTATATCTAACTTAATATTGATTTCTTTATATTTCTTATATTCAGTTAAAGTAGAATTAAAAGAAATTATTTTCAATATTATTAGCATTAAACATACATTTCTTTACATAAAAAGCATATTTCTTAAAACGTTAGATTGAGATGGTAAATCTTTTTCACAGTGTACAACATAATACTAATTTTTAATGTCGTTTAATATTTTATTTAATACAGTATCATTATTATTTAAGTAATCATTAACTGATAAATTAACATATACATTAGGTAAAAAAGATTTTTTTGAAGAATCAATTGTGTTAAAGTATTTAGTAGAATACGATACGCTTAGTTTTGAATTTGGCAGTGTCAATATTTTAGTATCTCCATAGTGGTTTGGACTTCCACTTGTTGGTTCACCATAAAAAGTGCAGTTTGTTTCATTTTTTAAGCTATCAGCATAAATGATTGCGGATGAAAAAGTTTTTCGACCAATAACAACATATATTTTTACTTTCTATGGGCGTGGTTTAAAACCACCGTCTTTTAGACGGTATCAGCTTTTAGCCTTTTAGGAAAATATAAACATGACCATACTAATTAATAAGGAAGTGATTAGTATGGATGAATATAATAAAGGAAGTCATACAGTACATGATATAAAATATCATGTTATCTGGGTAACAAAATATAGATACAAAGTGTTAGATAAGCAGATAGCAGCTAGGTTAAGAAAATTAATACGACAAGGTTGCGAAGCAAGGCAAATCACGATTATTAGAGGAAGTATAGCGAAAGATCATGTGCATATGCTTATAGGATGTTCACCGAACATTGCTCCAAGCAAAATTGTTCAATATCTAAAAGGTAGATTATCAAGGTTGATACAAGATGAATTTCCAGAATTAAAAAAGAGATACTGGGGGCAACATTTGTGGGCACGAGGATATTTTTGTGCAACCGTTGGAAGTGTCACAGAGGAAATTATAAAAAGATATATAGAAAGCCAAGAACTTAGTAATAACGAAAATGTATTTAAGATAGAAGAATGAGTTTCAGTCATGCTCTTCAGGTTGCTTTAGCTAATGAACTTTTAGAAGGATTAATCCTTAAGAGCATAGACTTTCAGTCTAAGGTATTTATACCTTAAATCCACCTACTTTAGTAGGTGAGTAGTTTAATAGTTCATTTTTACTTATCACTTTACTAAATCTTGGATATATAGTACGTTCAATTAAAGCCATTAGCATCCTTCCTGATTTTCAATATTATTGTGAAAAACATTAAATATATTCAATGTTTTTTTATGATATAAAAACTATAAAGCGTTGATACCTTATAGTTTTTTTGATTTCTATACGTTTCTTTCTATTTATAAGAATTAGTTGATTAACGCCAAGTTACTTTCAATTGAGACCGATCTACTAGTCGTTTATAACTGTATTTAGGATAACCAACTATAATCCCGCCAGTGACTATTAACTCTTCTGGAATATCCAATACTTTAAGTAACGGCTGATAACCAGACCTAGCACACGCCTCGACAAGGCCTGCATAGCATGTTCCTAATTCAAGACTTGATGCAAACAATTCGGCATACGCAAGAGAAAAATGGGTGTTATCACGCCCCCGCGTAAAACTCTTTTCGGCCAGTGCTAGGATAAAGCATGGTGCATTCCGCAAAATAACATCTAGCCCTGTTTTATGATAGTGTTCCACTAAATCTGTAAAATAAACTGCCGATGGTTCCCCGTGTGAGATTGCTTCATCCATCCAGGCTATCGTAGCTTTGGTAATAGCCTGTAGCGTATTCTTATTATCTATAACCAAGTACTGCACACCTTGGGTGTTATTACCCGTAGGGGCTAATCTGGCAATATCTAGTAGCTTTAGAATTTTGTTTTTTGGAACTGCATCTTCTTTATACACCCGTATAGAGCGTCTGGCCCGAAGAAAACGTTCCGCCATCTCAGCGCTCAAAACTGGAGTCTTATCTAATAAAACTTGACCTTTAAGCGACGCGTGAACATGATCTAATGCCGATTGGGGACAGACAGCAACACATTGACCACAAGCGATACAGGTAAGTCCGGCATCTATAGGAATCCTTTCCTCAGTCATTCCAATATAATTCTTTGGACAAACCTCAGCACAAACGCCGCAGCCAATACATTTTTCCTTATTCACATTAAGCAAACTCATTCAAATTCATCCTCTCTTTTATAAAAACTATAGCACTGTAAAATTAGCTATATACCACATTCTGTATGACGTAATTTGTTTTTATAATCACATCATTTTACAAGAGCATATTTAATTGTCGAGTGGTTTTGAATAGTTGAATACTTCTTTTGACCAAGTACGTGACCACTCCCCAAATGGTCGCAACAACTCCATGAGTTCTTTTCCCCGCGTAGTTAATTGGTATCCATCATTAGTACGCTCTACAATATCAGCTTCTCTAAGCTCCTTGATACGGGTGTTTAATATTGTAGGAGAGATTGACTCGCACCGTTTCTGAAGTTCTCTGAATGTAGACGAGCCCTCCTGTAAATTCCAAATAATACCCATTGCCCAATTCTTACCTAAAAGATCAAAGACAGCCATAATTGGAAGACCTGATTTGGATCCCCTAACGGGTTTACCTGGACATGGAACTGACATAGTAATTCCTCCTTAAGAATATCTTTCAATATAAATTTTGTGAAACGCTCCTCGCTCGTTATAGAAAAGCGAGGAACTTAAGTATTTTTATCTTACTTGTTAGCTGATTTTTCAAGCAATGTCTGACCACCGATACCAATACTATCAGGATCATATTCCTCAATAAAAACAGTAAAAGCGCTTGCTGGAGAATTGGTAACTTCAACAGCTGCAGAAGTTAATTTCTCAATCAATTCCTTTTTCTTTTCTGGCTGAGTTTTTTTCATTTTCATCGTAATTACTGGCATAACTGCACCTCTTTCTAATATGTATATTTAATATGCGAGCTACAAAAAAAGTAGCTTGCTACTGATATTATAGCATGCTACTTTTTTTGTAGCAATATTTTTTTGAAATTTTATTAAATTAATACCTCAAGTGAAGGATTAAAATATGCTAACTCCAAAAAAGTGAAGGAAAACATTTGGGAAGACCAAATATTAATTTTCCTTCAAACTGGCTAGAAATATATACAGATTGGAAAGATAAAAAAATAACTGCAGTAAAAGCCATGGAAGAGTTAAACTTAAAGAAAAATACTTTCTATAAATTAGTTAAGCAGCATGAGGATTTGAGGGGATTACAATAGGAATTGTAAAATGTATACATCAAGTTAACGCTTTTTACATGTATCTCGGTGTGTACACTTATAATGAATCAGGAGAGCTTGGTCTAAGATATTCTAGAAAATTAAGCAGTGGACATCCACTTAAACGTGAACTAACCGTTGATGAAATAATAGCAAAAAAGGATTTAGAATTGAAGGATATTATTATTAAAGCATTTAATCATAGGGGCTACAAGAAAGGCTCTCGTTCTATAAAGATGGTGTTAGAGAATGAATTTAATCTTATAATAAATCGAAAATGTATACAACCAATCATGAGAAAAATTTATAAATGTAATTAAAGTTAAAAAGATAGTCAAACTAGAATGATACCTGCTTATTATTCCCACCCGAGCAATTTCTTTTCTAATTGATCATAATCGTAAGCTCTAGGCTCAAAATTATTAAAGGTATTCTTATTAATCAATTAGTTAAAAGTCTTTAAAAAAAAATTTTTATATCTATAATATCTAGTAAAAGAGACAAGCAATCTGTAATTGTATGTGTAGCTCATTTTTTACACGTATGTTAGCTGTACCAAATATTAAAGCTATTACAGTTTTAAATAGAATTAGAATTACAAATTTAAGTCTGAACTACGAATATAATTAGATTTGTCAGTTAATTTTCTATGTCCACAATATTGTCTAATAGAGCCAAAAAAATAAATTACTTTAAAGAGTATATAATTATATATAAGCATTAACATGCCATCAAATATAAAGTTAAATAAAAATAACTGTTTTGCAGTGTCAGCCTGTCCATTACCTACAAATGGCATCGGAAATTGCAGTACACTAATTAACATTACACACCAAAGTAAAAGTATTTTAAGCTTTGTATCAGGATTAGATTTACTTATAAAATATTTATAAAATGAAAATAAAAATACAATAAGATAAACTGAAATTATAAAATATAAGTTTTTTGGTAATACATTTTCTCTAAAAGATGACCACAGAGTAAATCTATGAAACTTAGTAACTGGAGTTTCACTATAGCTTTCATAATTTTTACCTAAAGAAGTACTTGTATAGAATGCTTTGTTTGCAGTATACTCCATACCTTTAAGTAATCTAAGCGGATGCATTAAATAGAATTTTACCAATTTTCCATTTCCTATTTTGCTATAAAATTCTTTCTCTGTTATTTCAGTTCTAGGAACGTATTTTACATACTCATCTTGATTTAAATAGGAATGCTTTCCAGCTTCAACTGACATATCAGGATTAAGTCCTAAATCAATTAAATCTTGCTTTGGAGTATCAGAACCATTTAATATGCCATAAAACACCGAATTATATTGAGTATCCTTGCTTAAACTTTTGCTAGTTATATTAATTCCAATAGGATAAATGATTACAAGACAAAGTAAAAATGATATAAAAATAAGATTATTCTTACTTAAAATATGTTTATTATCATATATTATTTTAAGTAAAAGAATTAAGATAACAAGAAGTGTCATAGACACTTGCATTTTGGAACCTAAAAACAAAAATGCTGCGAATAATATATAAACTATTCTAGACAATAATTTTTCTGTATCCATAGTTACATATTTATAATATGTATAATGTAATACAGACGAGATAAGCAACAATAATGTAATTAGAACCATAGGCTCCCCATATAAGCTATTAAACCAAATTAAATAATTACCATCAAAGAAAATAAACAAAGTTAATAATCCTAGTAGTATAAGCTTAAGATTATTTTTTATGTTTATGGATTTTAGAATTACACTAAATGCAAAAATGTAAATTAAGCTATAGGCAATAGCTAAATATTGAGTTTTAAATATAGACTGTCCAAGTAACTTACAAATTGAAGTAATAATTATAATTAAATAACTTATACTAGAACTTATACAAAGCATTAAAGGGTTCTCTTGTCCAGAAATTTTATAATCAGTCACAATATATTTATAGAATCTGATAAAGTTAGGATTATTTTTATCTGAATCTAATAAAGAGAGCCCAGAACTTGCCATAACTCTATCAAAATCACCTTGGTCAGCTATACCAACTTGAGGTTTCATAAACATAACTCCAATAGTTATACAAACGGCCAATATAATAAATAAAAGTATAAAAATTTTCTTAGAATCTTTATAACCTTTCATTGATTTTTTCCTCCATAATTAAATTTTTCATGTTAAATTATAATATTTAAATTGTAAATAACTAGCTTAGCGTTGTAAATTTAAGCTATGAGCACTTACCCCTTAAAGAGCTTGTACGTGCAATTGCATATTATCATAATAATTAAAGTAAATACATGCCTTCTCCTCTAAACGTACAAAATCAGGTATAAAAAGAAAATACTTCTCTTTTTATACCTTTTTCTTTTGTATATTCTTTTTATACCTAAAAACATACGTTTAATGCTAATACTATTGACTTCTTAACAATGTATGCATTATAAAGTATGAGAAGGTAAGCAATTTATAGTTAAAGAGCCTTATATTATATTGGCATAAAGAAATTTTAGGAATATGGATATCCAAATGGATTCTTTCTCTTATGCTTATATTTTAAGCATAAGAGAAGATCAAAGCACAGAGAGGAAGATTTTTATATGAACAATATAAATTATGTGTTTCATAGATTTTTGAGCTTAAGCCTGAAAGTCTTATTTTTATTTCCTCTAATAGGAAGTATTATTTATTTATCGTACTTATTTTTAAAATACACCAATAATTTCTTATTTCTAATTTTTTGTTTTTTTATTTCAATTATACTGATTGGCGTAACATATTATGGATTAAAAAATAATTACAAAAACGTGTTAATTATTACTATGATATTGATTGCAGCTTTTCTTATAAGATTCTTATGGTTTTACGAAATTTATAGTATTCCTATAAGCGACTTTAATGAAATGTTTGCATGTGCAAAGCAATATTTAAATGGTTCTACCTATATGTTTAAGGGGTATAGTTATTTTGCTAGATTTCCGCACATGAGTATAACGGTTTTATATTTTTCTTTAATTATAAAAGTTTTTTCTAATGCATTAATAGCTATAAGATTTATAAATATTATTTTTTCTATGCTAAACATAATATTAATATTTTTTATATCAAAAGAAATTTTTCAAAACAAAAAGAAAAGTATTTGGGTATTGCTTATAAGTTCAATTTATCCACCTATGATTAGTTATAATAATGTTTATTGCTCTGAAAATATGGCTATGCCATTATTGTTATTAAGTATATTAATGTTTTTTAAAGCAATGAATGGAGATAGCAAAAATAAACTTTTATTTTTTTCAATATCAGGTTTATCTTTAAGTGCTATGAACCTTTTTAGACCTCTTGGTTATGTAATGATTATTGCTTACATAATGTATATTTTCATATATTTCAGAGAAAAAATTAAACTGAAAATACTTAAAAGTTTATTAGTTATATTAATGTTTGTAATTCCTTATGTGATTGTAAGCTATACATTAATGGCATTAAATATAACTGAGAATCCTCTTTGGCATCCGATGGAGCCAATAAGTGTATCAATATTAAAGAGTACAAATCTTGAATCACAAGGAGGATGGAATCAAGAAGATTATGATTTAGTAAATAAATATGATAGCGATTATGATAATGTAGATAAAGCTGCAAAAGAAACTATAAAACAAAGATTAACCACAACACCTCCGGAAAAATTATTGTGTTTTTATGCTTTTAAATATGCTAAACAATGGTGTATAGGCGATTTTGGTGGTTTTTATTGGTCACAATTAGGACTTAATGAAGCTTATAATTTAGATATGATTGGGAAAGAAGAAAGTAGATTTCTAATGAAATTTAGTGACGATTTGCGAATTTATACGCAAATATTTTATATTACAGTTTTAATACTCTCTTATATTGGATTATATAAGAATAAAAAAATTAAAAATTTGAAAATTGATTTCTTTTACATTATGTTTTGTGGTCTTTCTCTCCAATGTTTACTAACAGAAGCACAAGACCGATATACCTATCCTTTTTCATGGATTTTTATAATATTAGCTATTACGGCTTTTAGTAAAAATAATGTAAGCATCAATGGAGGGAAAAATGGAAAATTTTAAATATACAATAAAGTTGTTACGACCTAAACAATGGATTAAAAACTTATTCGTATTTGGTTCAATAATTTTTTCAAATAATTTAATGAATTTTGAATTATTAAGAAATAATATCATTACATTTATATCTTTTTGCTGTATATCATCTACTGTTTATATCCTCAATGACATTGTAGATATAGAAAGAGATAAAGAGCATCCTAAAAAATGTACAAGACCTATTGCTAGCGGTAAAATTAGTGTAAGAAAAGCCCTAATCTTAGGAACATTGTTATGCTTCATATCATTAAGCTTAGCATTTAGCCTAAATATCCATATAGTTATTATAATAATTATATATTTACTAAATAATATAACTTACTCATTTAAGATTAAAAATATCTTTTTAATTGATATATTATCCATATCGCTAGGATTTATTTTAAGAATATTAGCTGGCGGACTTTCAATAAACGTTGAACTTTCCAAATGGATAATTTTATGTACATTATTTCTATCCTTATTTTTAGGATTTGGGAAAAGGAGAAATGAAATAATTATTTTGGGTGAAAATGCTAGTTGCCATAGAGAAAATTTATCTCAATATACTGAAAAACTACTAGATCAATTTATAAATATAGCTTTAACATGTACAATTATGTCATACTCCATTTATTGTATACTAGGTTCATATAATGATAACTTTATATGGACAGTAATTTTTATTGTTTTCGGTGTTTTAAGATATTATTACTTAATGTATTCTAAAGGAGAAGGCGGAAATCCAGCAGAAATAGTATTAAAAGATAAGCAACTTTGTAGTTGTATATTATTATGGGGATGTACTTGTGTTCTTATTTTAAATATATAGGAGGGACTAGATTTAATGAAAAGTTCTTTTGCAATTTTTGATGTAGATTATACTATTATAAATGAAGACTCTATGTTTTTAATGTTATTTTTTGCATTAAGAAAAAAACCAATACTCATATTATATACTCCTATAATTTTAGTGAAAATAGTGCTAGCTTTATTGAAAATTATAGATGTGAAAATTGCTAAAGAAGCTATATATTTACCTTTAAAATATTTAACTGAAAGTGATTTAGAAGAGTTTTATTATAATGTATTATTAAGAAAAATTAATTTAAAAGTTATGAAACGATTAAACTTTCATAAAGAGCAAGGATGTCGTATTTTATTAGTCTCAGCTTCACCAGAAGTTTATTTACAATATTTCAAAGAAAATAGTTCTATTGATGTGATAATAGGAACTAAACTTAAGATAGTAGATGGAAAATATACTAATAAAATTCATGGTGAAAATTGCAAAGGGATTGAAAAGGTTAATCGAATAAACTGCTATTTGAATGAAAATAATTTAGAAATAGATTTTGATAATTCTTTTGGATATTCTGATTCTTTATCCGATAAACCTATGTTATCTTTAGTTAAGAATAGATATAAGGTTACTAAAAATGAATTGGAAATAAAAGAATTTATATGGCAATGAAAATCAGGAGATTTATGTATAAAGGATAGTGATGTATACTCCGATTATAGAGAACAGTTAATATTTTGGGAAGAATAGGAATAAATATTCTTATATTGATCAGGAAGATAACTTCTTATCTTGATATCCTATTTAAGGGGTACGGCAACCATTCATGTAAAAATGAGCCACTTCCCATTTTATGTAATAATTCAAGTTTTCTATTTGATAATATTTCTATGATGTGATTTTTTATTTGAAAACTACAATATAGTTCACCCAAGGGGAATAAGTATCATCCGTGTAACAATTACCCTTAATCATAACTAAGCTTAGTACTATAAACGACCGTTTATAGTACTGATATCCATCATATATACTTCATCATTTTTAATAATTTGGGCTAGTTTATATATTTATATTTCAGCAATTACTCTACAAGGAAGTCCTGAAAATCCACTCATATTTACTGGAAAAGTGTATACTGTAAATGACGTGTTAGATGCTTTCTCTAGCACTAGGTCTAAATTATCTAGATTTTCAATAATAAATACTCCTTTATCAGCACAGTGCTGATCAATACGCATATGACTAGCTGGTTTCTGTGCTCCATTCATATCTATACCTATAAAGTCGACCTGTTTATCTATAAGATAATCAATAAGTTCATCGGATAACTCAATATTTGTTGAAAAATATTCTTTTGATCCATATCTAAGCTGCTTTAAAATTCCTGAATAAAACATTACAAAATCACCTTTTTCTACACTACTTAAATCTAGATCCTTTACTTTTACTTCTCCAGCTTTAATATGGCTTATATCAAATACTCTACCTCTTGTTATAGCTTTATCTATAGAAAATTCTTTGTTCATAACATCAAAATTTTAACAAAAGATGAAATGAAATTAATAGAAGGTGGAGACGCACATCTAGGTATGAGCGATTATAATTGTATTTAAAGTGCTAGATTCAGAAGACAGTACTTTAACATATTGATTTAAATAATATAGCTATAGAATGATTATTGTTTTAATCTTGAGACTATGATCATATCTACTATGCGTACTAAAAAATATATACATGCCAATGTAATTTGAAAATTCATTGAAATATCCTTAAAAACTAATATTATACATGATAAAATAACACCATATAGTCCTGATAAGAACCTATCGAGTGCAAGAAGATTTATAGACTTAACTAATTTTAATGAATCAAATCCACTTAGTCTTGAACTAAAAGAATTAAATTTTTCAGAAATGTTAAAAAATAAACTAATGCTTACTAGCAAGAAATAGATTGAAAACATTAATAAAATAAAGTATATTAACCTTATCATATAAGACCTCCTATAAATTAAATTCAATTTATAAACTATAGTTGAGGATTTTTAGAATCCTCTTGAATTGTGCAGTCAATATAGGTTAAAGAATATTTCTATTGGCCAACGTTTACTATAATATTCAAGGATTGTTTTAGTGCTAAGTTCAGTGTCAGTGCATAAGAATACATGTAGTGTTCCTTCTTTCTTAAATGCATTTTCAGGCCAGCAAAATAATACTACTACATTATCTATACCATTGAGGTTACCTTCATAACGATGGACCCAATATTTAGAATTGTTTACTGTAAATATTTGTTACGAAATTTTCTGAACTATGATTATAATTATAAATTTGATTATATACTCAATTGTAAAAAAATACATCTTATATATTATATATATAAGATGTATTTTTTTATGCAAGGTATATTAGATTATCTATAACTGTAGTATTGTGAAACTACTTTAATTGTTAGATTACTTGAACCTGCCATGTATACAGGGTGATCATCATAAGTTGTAGTGATAACAAAATAATCATAGCCATTTTCAGTCATGAAATTTATTTTTCTAGCTACTAATGCAGCATCAGCTGCTACTAGTATTTGTATTGCTAAATTAATATCACAAGCTGCGGCTACTAGTGGTACTGCCCTACCAATTTTTTTTGCTACTTCTGCAGCAAATCTGAAAGCACCAGTAGCAACAAGACCTCCAGTTACAGAGTTTCAATTATTGTCAATATCAATAATGTTTTGTAAACCTAAAATTTTAATTAAAGTAAAAAATAGCTAATGCAACATTATGTTTCATTAGCTATTTAAATTATTAGATGGGTGCCCAAGAAAATCGACAAATCCCACATTAAGAAATGTTGGTGATTGTACCTGGAATTCATTACTTTCTAAAATCAAGGAAATTCAAACAGCTCTAAACTCCTATAGCTTTAATTTAAGCTTAGATGGAGTTGCAAGCATCAATACTTATAATTGTCTTTTGAGATTTCAAGAAGCAAATAATTTGACTGTAGATGGGATTATTGGAACTTGCACACGAAATGCTCTATTAAAAAATAATTCTAGCTGCACTTCAAGTAATAATAAAAGAAAATCCTTATCAAAATCCACCGCCATATGAAAATCTTACTGGAAACTTAAAAGGATTCTATTCTAGACGAATAAATATACAGTATAGGCTAGTATATGAGGTTTATGAGAACGAAAAAACAATCAAAATTTTAAGAATGTGGACTCACTATGAATAAAACAATTAAACCTTAAGAGTATACTTAAACTGGTATGCTCTTATCTGCTTATTATTCCCACCCGAGCAACTTCTTTTCTAATTCTTCATAATCGTAAGTTCTAGAGTCAAAATTATTGAAGGTATTATTATTAATAGGATTGCTTGTCCAATCTTCTCTTATTGCCTGTATCATAGCACCTGTTAAATTATTTATATTTTTAAATTTACTTATTATAGAATATTTATCTTTTATATTCTCAATATCTCCACAAGCAATATCAAATATCTTAATTGCATCAATATCGTTTATATTCCCAATTATACTTTTAACAAGATTAATATTTATATCTTGATTTGGATCTTCCCTGGTAACTGATATTTCATTTTTGGCATTGTTGCTTTTCTTTATGTAAAACTTAATACTTGTTACTTTTCTGCCTGTTTTTATCTCTTCGAATGTAAAAGATATATCAGTTTTTAGATTTATCTCTTTAACTGCTATATTAATAGCCTTTTGTTTTAAATTTGCATACTTTGGATACTGCTTTACATCAATATCTAATATAGCTCTTAAATTATCAATAGTAATTGCTCTATTGCCTATTTTCTCATATTGTTTTAAGAGTTCGTATAATCTAAATGAATATGTACTCTTGAATTGCATTATGTTTTTTAGTTGGTATTTCGTGTACCAATTTAGGCCTAAATAAAACTCTTTCATATCCTCATCAATTTTCATTGTTAATATACCATTTTCAAAGTCTGCTATTTTGATTAAATGTCTTTTCTTAAACTTCTCATTATCATCATTCTTTATCTTTATATACCTTGCCATTAATTTATCTGTTATTTTATCTAATTCCATATAAATATTTTTTTGATGAATATTTAATATTTTACTTAAATCAACTGCTTTAAATTTATATTCTTTAAAATCATCATCGTCTTTTTTTATCATACTTGCTAATACCCTAATTAATTTTTGCTCCAATACTGTAAATGAATACGAGGCTTCAATTAATTTATTATTTTGGTATATCCAATTATTATTTACTTTTGATAAATCTGTCGTCATTTCCAGTCACCCCTTAATCATAAATATAACTGTTTTTTTGCAAGTTATCAATAACTTTTTAATTTCATGGTTATACTTGCATGAAGCATTGCTGTTACTGTGCTTATAATATTTATTATTTAATGTCTAACCACACCATAAATAAGTTATCTTTGACCATAAATAAGTTATACTTAACCATAAACAGGTTATACTTAAATTTAAAAATACCATAAATAAGTTATCTTTAACCATAAATAGGTTATACTTCGCATATTCAACCATAGTAACCTCAGCGCTTTGACGTATGCCTAAAACTATTAAAACATTGTTGTATTAAAACACTTAAAACAACAACATATATTCTCTTGTTGTTCTGATAGTTTTTTATAGAAAATTTTTAATCTATTATTCTTAGTTTACTTCATATTCAACCCTGCTAACTAAATCTCTAATTACCAATTAGTAGTTACTTAACATTAATTTATTTTAAAAATTACATCGTCATTTGAAAATGTCTTATAATTCTTTACTATGAGATATCTAGCTAATTTATTTTTAAGCGTCTCTAAATCTTCTTTACTCTAATACCTTGTGATTCTTTTTTCTTCTATCGTCTTGATATTAGACTTATATTCCATATCTTTTTCTATCATAGATTTATTTAAGGCCTTTGTTTATTCCTCATATATATTTTATAAAACAATACATATTTATCTATCACTATAAATCTAAAACCATTTTCTCTAATTTTCTTATCTGGAATAAGTCTTCCGAGTTTCAGAAACTCCTCTAATCTAGTTGAACTTTCTATAACTTTATCGTGTAATTCCATGGCTCTTTAATCTATTACTTGTCACTTTTATTTAATGGATTAGCATTAATTGCTTTTCTTAAATCCTCATCATCTACATGAGTATAAATAGTTGTAGTTGCTATATTTTTATGGCCTAAAATTTGTTGAATAGTTCTTATATCAACATTTGCATATTTATACAAAAGCGTAGCTGCAGTATGTCTTAATTTATGTGTTGTGTATTTATGCGTATCAAGATTTGCATCATTAATACACTTTTTTACTAGGTATTGAATCTCTCTTTTCGATAAATTATTTTTTCTTTCAGATAAAAATAAAAATTGGATTTTATTTCTTTCCCGTACTCTTAAATATGTATCAATAGACTTGATACATATTTCATTTAGATATACTGTTCTATCTTTATCACCTTTTCCTCTAACTACTAAAATATCATCTCTAATATCTAAAATTTTAATACTTGCGAGTTCTGAAAGTCTTAGGCCACAATTTAAAAATAAAGTGATTATGCAAAAATTTCTATCTCTATTTCGGCCCTCTATACTAAGCAGTAAATGTTCTGATTGTTCTAACGTTAGATAATTAATTTGTTTGCCTGGCTGCTTTGGCGATTCAAGTTCTCTGCATGGATTATATGTAATTATCTTTATTTTGGTTTCGCAGTACTTAAAAAATGATTTTATAGCTGCAATTTTACGAGCTCTTGTAGCTGCATTATTTTCTCTTTCATTTTTAACATAAGATAAAAACGCATACAGATCCTTAAGTTCTATTTCCTTTATTAAATCTTCTTCAAATTCTATATCCTTAAATTTATCTCTAGTTTTTAAAAAATTTACGAAAAGCATAATATCTATTTTATAAGAATAAATTGTACTTTCTGCTCTACCGCAAATAACTGATAAATAATCTAAATAACCTTGGACTATTTCTGGTGTTTCTCTATTCATTATTCTTTTGTTCTCACTTTCTAATCTATAAGGATTTTCTTCTAGTTTAACATGAGAGTGCAGTATTTAGGCACAATCAAAAAAATAACAAGTTCATGTGCCTTAATTCATTTAGTGATTATTCTGTAAAAAACATTTTCTATTGCATATATATTTATATCAAAAGTAAAAAGGGGGTAAAAACACATGGCTAAAATAATTGATACTGTAAGCTTAGCAATAGAAGTTGAAGCTTCTAAGGATAAGGCTGGAGATTCAGTTTTCAGAAACAAAACTTTTTCAAATGTTAGAAAAGATGTGGATCCTACAAAATTAAATACTGTAGCTGAAGCAATCAAAGCTGTTATCTCAGTTCCAACAGGACAAACTTTCATAGTTGAAAGTTCAGTTCTTACTGCATAAGGCATGTTCTGGTAATAGATGATCTGCAAAATTTACTAAAAAGGAGGTCCACTTTATGGAATATACTTTATCAATGGTATTCAATACTGAATATGATAAAAAGATTACTTTCAGTATTAATGATGTTAAACCTGATATAACTGAAGCTCAGGCAAATGCACTCATGGATACAATTATAGCAAATGATGTATTCTTACTTAATTCAGGAGGAATAAAGTCAAAAGTTTCTTCTCAAATGGTAGCTAGAACTGTTACTAAATTTGAAGTTAAAT
>LIDZ01014985.1_pt1 | contig 54871 bp, 50 predicted proteins | sample 644651 | NCBI WGS metagenome assembly LIDZ01 (sample SAMN03856242, study PRJNA289617) | food metagenome | isolation source: wine grapes on drying loft during traditional withering process | host: Vitis vinifera cv. Corvina | place: Italy: Gargagnago di S. Ambrogio di Valpolicella | collected 2014-01 | reverse complement strand
TCAGTTCACAAGAACATTTTTTTAAGCGGATATTCCATTCGCTTTGTTTGCTGTACGCTTTTCCCCTTGCTTGCACCAAAAAAAACGGCACAGGGCTTTTTCCCCATGCCGTATCGGATTCCATTATTATTTCCGGTCTTGTCTTTGAGCTTAACTTAATGACATTGCCTGAAAGGCTGTTCTTTTTTATCTTTACTTAAGTTACCTTACACCCCAACCCCCGTATCGCTAGGCCGAAGAATCGCTGATCCAATCGCGAGCAGTATAACTGCCATCAGCCCTAAGATAGACAAAGGTAACCAGATATCCGTCAACTGCCCCCCTGAGGCTATTTTCTCAACAGACTCAATCACCCACTTCTGCGGTACGAAATTGGCCGCCTTTTGCATGTAATCAGGCATGAAGGATATTGGCCAGAAACACCCCCCTATCATACAAGTTGGCGTAATAATCATATTATTAAGCATACTGGCATTATTAGGATTGCGTACTAATCCAGCCACGGTGCTGGCAATACCCATGGCCACCAACATGAAGGAACCCAAGATCAGGAAGTGTGTAAGGAACGGAATATTATACTCATATCCCAATACCCAACGACTCAAGATCAGAATAATAATGATTTGTAGGATGCCCACAATGAAGCTTCCCATCATATGACCCATTGCGATTTGGTAAGACCTCACAGGTGCACTATATATACGTGCCATTGTTTTATTTCGGCGATCATCTAATATCATCCGAACGATACTCGTTACCAATCCCATCATGAACATGATTGTAAATCCAGTCACATTCGTAAGTCCAGGCTTAGCGTACAGATTATAATCTGTTTTCTGTGACGCAATTAGATGTTTACTTACTTCTTGCAGACTCTTGCTAAAGACATCTAATTGAACGCCCGCGTCTAGCTTCATTACGCTTAGTCTCTCGGTCATTCGTACCATTCTTCCAACGATACTATCCATATTCATTTTGACCATAATCCCGGCTTCACCAGCCATTAGTTCATACATGCGGACATCTTGCACATTACCTTCAAGTAATTGTTCACTGAATCCAGAAGGAATCAATATCCCTAGTGTTCCTTTTTTATCTAAAATAGCGTCCCTAAGCTCTTCCTCACCATTCAATGGCTTCAGTACGTAAATATCATTTCTAGATAATTCCTCGATAATATGTTGCCCTGCAGGACCTGTATCTTGATTAACGTAAGGAATATTCACCTTAGAGGAACTATTCTGACCCAATAATGCTATCGTAGCCGTGACTACTACACAAGGTAGAATGATAAATGTTATAAAACCTTTTCGGGTTCCAATAATTCTTCTGACCATATTCAAAGCAATCGTTAAGCTATGCATGATATCCCACCTTTCGATAAACAATAGCTGTAACTGCTAAAAGAGCCGCACAGATACCCGCCAATACGCCGATGCTTGAGATGATCTCAGATATTTCCCCATGTAACATGATTTGCAGAATACTCTGCATCCCCCAATGATTCAACGTAAACTCTCCGATGTTCTGAATAAATCCAATTGGAATAGGTAGAAATCCTCCACTAAAAAAGGTCATTGCCACGATTAAAACCTGCATGAAGTTACTGGCACTTGAACTCGATTTAGACATCAAAGATACGATTGCTGCGATCGCCATGGAAGCGAATATCAATAACATGCAAGTCAGTGCTAACAACATTGGCTGTTGACCCCAGTTGGTTCCATATAGTAAATAGGAGACCGTAATAATAACAAGTGTCTGAACCATTGCTACAACGCTACTTCCGATCATCTTACCTACTAATATCTGAGCATGTGATATGGGCATAGACTGTAAGCGGTATAATGTGTGATTATCCCTCTCACTAAATAGACTATCACTGGCCGTGCTACCCGAATATAACAGGAACATAATCAACATCGCTACTGCAAAATACTGCGCTGCGGAATATGAAGTTGCCGCATCATTCAACTTACCTACTGAGACATATGATTGGGCATCGCTAGGTGAAGCCGAACTAACAGCCACTTCTTGCTTTAATCCCATTGAACCCATGACAACTGCAACCGCTTGCCCGTGATTGATTTCATCTAGAAAGCCATCAAATACCGTTCCTGCAACCATATTAGCCGTTCTGTTACTCCCGAGCATCAACTGGAGCTTCGCTTCCTTTCCGCTCATCACTTGATGATCGAAATCAACAGGAACCGTAACGACATAATCCACCTTTTGGGAACGCAACAGCTTCTCTGCTTCTTCAGTTGTAGGTACATCTTGCACGATAATCATTTTCACAATATCTGGGCTTTGTAGGTAGGTATTTAACTGAGAGGTTACCACCCCTCTATTCCCAACACTTTCTACCATCGCAACCTTCACAGGATCAAGATCGGGAATCTTATCGCCTGAATTGAAAAAGGTTGACAGAGCCGTACCTAATATAAAGATCAATAGTAATGGCAACACAAAAAGATTAATAAGTACTGTACGTGCTCGAAACATTCTCCTAAGTTCAAACCATGCAATCATCCAAATGTTCATCTACTTCCACCCCCTAATCACGTAGCTTTCGACCTGTTAGATTTAGAAAAAGAGACTCCAGATCAGGCTCTTCACAAGCTAGCGACTGTAAAATGACATTGTGCTTGGCACAAATAAATAGGATGTCTTGCAGTTCCTGCTGGGAAGAAGCCACATACAGCTCAATTACATCTTCATTAGACGAGACCCTAGAAATTCTTGGATGAAGTTTCAACTCATCGATAACTGCTTCTGTAATCTGGGTTGCCTTAATCACAATCTTCTCCACACTCGATACCCGCTCACGAAGTTCCTGTTGCGTACCACATGCAATCATGTGTCCTTGATCCATAATAGCGACCCTGTCACTGATTGCAGCCACTTCTTCCATGTAATGACTCGTATAAATAATGGTTGAGCCCATTTTATTCAGGGTACGTACGGATTCAAGGATGTGATTCCGCGATTGCGGATCGATCCCCACCGTCGGTTCATCCATAATGATTAACTTCGGGTGATGCATGATTGCACACGCAATGTTCAGCCTTCTTTTCATCCCACCAGAGAATGTCGCTGGCATTTCCTTAGCCCGATCTTGTAAGCCGACAAACTCCAGTGCCTCCTCCACGCGCTCCTTCAACAACTTCCCTCTCAGTCCATATAATTTGGCAAAGAAAGTCACATTGTCTGCCGCAGGCATCGTCTCATATAACGCCAAATCTTGTGGAACAAGACCTATACGCTTCTTAACTTCCAGCGGTCGATCATTTACCGATATCCCGTCGACAGAAATACTGCCGTGGTCTAATTTCATTAATCCACACATCATATTGATTGTTGTGCTCTTCCCTGCGCCATTCGGACCTAACAGACCAAATATTTCGCCTTCATGAATACTTAGATTTAAATGATCAACGGATATATTAGTACCGTATCGTTTCACAACATCCTTTATTTCCACAAATGCCATATTTATCGCTCCCTCTAACTGCTTCTTGTTCCCTATTGTACTGAAGTTTAGCTTATTTGAGAGGTACTAAAGGTCATAAGGTATAGGTGACGAAAGTCATCTCCTTCAGCATTCAAGTCCTATGATATAATTAAGCCGTATTATCCCATCTAAACCCCTAAAGGATGTTGTGTATCTTGTTCTCTAATCTAAATATTCTTCGCTACGGCTTCATCTTCATTGCCAGTTTTAGCTCCATCTACATATACCGTTATGATAATTACGGTCAATTTATTGTAACTCTGCTACTCTATATGTTCCTTGTTGTATTAGATCAATTCATACATAAGCTCTCCGCCAAAAAGCTATTGTTATGTATAGACATCATCTTCTCTGTCTGGTTGTGTCACACCTATGGTTATTTGATGTTCTTTATCTCTCTCTCCTCACTATTCGTCTATGTTTTCTTACTTCATCGTGGGACCCGTTGGCTCATGTTAAGTGTCCATTTAATACTTCTAAATGTATCCTTTCAACACGAGCAAGCTTTATGGATGATCTGCATCAATTCCACATTCATTCTAACTGCGGTTTTGCTATCGTTACTTCAGTATTCTACGAAAAGTCATGAGGAACTCATCCGACTCTACGACGAGCTTCGTAAGGATCATTACGAACTAGATGAAACACGTAAACGGCTAGTAGAGTTTACTCATCAAGTGGAAGCCACTGCGCAATCGGGCGAACGTGAGCGAATAGCTCGACACCTTCATGATCATATGGGTCATCGTCTAATTCGAGTCAAAATGATGATGGAGGCTGCCATCCAGATCATGCCTTCTAATTATCCTCACGGAATGGACTTAATGAACCAGATTCGAGACCAACTATCCGGAAGCATGGATGATATGCGTAATACTGTGAAAAAGATGCGCCCTGCCACTTCTTTAACGGAGGAATACGCCATCGATCGATTACTTGAGGAAACCGGACGTGCGACAGGAATCCACACCAATCTTAAGGTCAAAGGCATCCCAATCCTGTTGTATCCGAGCTTGCAGATTGTATTATACAAAAATGCCAAAGAAGCGATTACGAATGCTCTGCGACACGGTAACGCTACAGCTGTGGAAGTTGTGCTTGCTTTTGGAGATGGCGACGTATGTATGTCTGTAAGTAACACTGGTGAAATAAATCAGCCTCCGATTCCGAACACGGGACAACAAGGAATGGGACTAAGTGGCATGGAGGAACGCGTCAAACTGGTTGGAGGACGATTATATATTCAGTGGGAGCATCCATTTACCATTGTAACTACACTACCCGTGTACAATAAGAACGAAGTCATATAGACCAAGGGGGATTTCAAATTGATTTCTTTACTGATTGTGGATGATGATGAATTCATACGTGAAAGTCTAAAAGTATTGATAGCCATGGATGCTGAAATCGAGGTCGTTGGTTGTGCAGCGCATGGTGCGGATGCCGTAGAGTTGATGCAATCGGGGTTACACGTTGACGTCGTGATCATGGACATTCGAATGCCTGTATGTGACGGTGTAGAAGGAACCAAACGAGTTAAAGAGCAATTTCCTAATACTCGAGTGCTCATGCTGACGACCTTCGATGATGACGAGTTTATTATTCAAGCCTTAGAGAATGGGGCAAGTGGGTACTTACTTAAGAATATCCCCCCAGATCGCATCATTCACGGAATCAAAACAGTTCACGATGGTGATATCTTAATCCATCCAGATATCGCTCGTAAGCTCACAAGCTTCCTTCGGCCTGCGACTCCATCCGCTCTGGCAACATCGGAATCTTCTCCTGCTCAAAAGATGAAGGATTATGGGCTGACTCCAATGGAGCTAACCATTGTTCGTCACATTTCAGAAGGACTATCTAATAAAGAAATCGCCCAGAAATGTTTCCTGAGCGAAGGCACGGTAAAGAACTATATTTCGGACGTTTTAAGTAAGTTACAGCTAAGAGATCGAACACAGATTGCGATTCTATATCTCACTGATTCTGTAAAGATAAAATAAGAGAGGACTTCTTCAGCTACTTATCCCATGGATAACGTATAACTGGGTCCGGTGTATGTGTATCTAATTCTGTTGTTGCTGCTGTTTCAGCTAGTGCAATCGAGGCTTGCGTTACCGCATCAGTAGAAATCCTATCGTCGCTTCTTGCGGCGCGTTTCGTAGTATTCAATTTCATACCGATAATTTGATAGATGCTAATAGGTTTCAACCTGGCCGTCACACTAACATCCTGATCCGGAGCTAGAATAACACCTAACTGATGATGATCCCCAGCATAAATAGGACGTTGAAGATATTTACTTTCGCCTGCCAAGTTCTGCACCTCTAACTTACAAAATGCAGGATTCATACGCAAAGTACTATGCAGCTGTTCTTTGCTATGGAGTATGATACCATTCACCTTCAGCAAGGTCTCTCCAGGTACAATGCCGAGTTCTTCTGCCGGGCTGTTAGGCACGATAGACAGTACGCGTAGTCCCTTAGAGGGATGCACGAACATCGCATTCCGCTGTTGTTCCTCCAAGCGACTGAACCAGACTAATCCTTCATGCATCAAGAAACTGGCAAGCGCTGCGACAATCATAAGTGGACTCCACCAAGCAGAGAGCAAGCTGAGTGCAAGAAGAACTACTCCGTACAATAAGAGTCTCTTGAATGTGATGCTTGCTTTCTGATGCGGTAGCAAGCTCTGGGTCATTTCCCCGAATCCGATGACAACAGGGAGCACTAACAGACTGAATCCACCGCTCCAACCATCGCCTCCTAGTAGTGGCGTCCAAGGTAATATATTTCCAGCCGTCTGGGCTGGGATGAGCAAGAACAGAGGTAACGCCCAGAAGGCCTGCATCTGATACCCTCCGACTAACTTCCCTCGTTTACTCTCCACAAACAGAGGCATAGCGAATGAAGCTCCTTGTCTCTTTACCAGAATAGCCTCTGCCATATGTAGGACAGCTACCAAAGCTAGAAGAGCAGGTATATCAAGCTCCCTTACGGTTCCAACAAGGGTCCCCATGAATGACTCCGGTTGCCATTTCGGAAAGAAATTCACGATAAACTGTAGTACTCCTAATAGACCAATGGTATAAGCAAAACAAAAGTATCTCACGCGCAACAATAACAACACTAGTGTCACAACCCAGATACAAACAATGGCTTCTCGTGTTAAAGATATCCCCAGAAAAGCAATGACTAGTGAAACACCAGCACCTGCTGCTAGACCCCCTACAAATGTACGCCAGGTTTGAAGTCCCCAACTATGCAACCGCACACTGAATAACTTCCGTTCCATCAGCACCTGTTGGCGATAAAACAACATAATAAATAGGATTGAAATATAATAAAAGGGCTGAATCAAGAGCTGCAATAAACCGTCTGTCACATTCCACAACAATTCTAGAGCTACATCCAAGATTTTGTCACACTCCTTCAAGACTCAACACAACATATACAAATTATTACCTTCGCTAACCTTTTAGGTAGCTTATACTTCCTTATAATCAGAAAAAAAGAAGGCTAACGTTCAGCCTTCTTACTTCTTCGACGCCAATGCCTTTATTTCCTTCTGTACTTCCGCAATCCCTTGTTTCAGTTGCGTATCATTTTGCGGATCTTGAATGTGTTTAATGAGCTCATATTCCAAAGCCCCCGCTGTCTTAGCATCAATAATACCATTCTCTTTAAGCTTCTGACTTGTCTGGAAACGCTTGACGGACTTCTCAGTTCCTTGGTCAAAGTATCCGTCTGTTCGTCCCGGCTTAAATCCAAGTCCGTTCAGCATGACTTGAGCGCTCTTAACATCTTCATTGTTCGTATTATACTGCAAACTCTTCTCTTTATTAATCGGAGCCACAGAGAAGAAAGGCGGCTGAGATACAGCAATATCTGGCTTAATGCCCTTCTCATGAATCCAAGTACCCTTAGGCGTAAGCCACTTAGCAATTGTAATCTTAAGTAAGCTACCATCGCCCAATTGTTTATCAAAGCTCGTCTGTACTGTGCCCTTACCAAATGAGTTCTCGCCCATCAAGATTACTCCTGCTGATTCCTGTAACGCTCCTGCCAATATCTCAGACGCGCTAGCACTGCCTTTATTCATTAACAGAGTTATCGGATACGACTTGCTTGATCCCTTGGACAAGCTCTTCTCGCGCTTACCTTCTTTGTCTTCCACCTGAACGATAAGTTCGCCCTTGGATACAAATTGCTGTGCTATATCAATAACGACAGAGAGTACACCACCTGGGTTGTTCCGAACGTCTATCACTAGACCCTTCATCCCTTGCTTCTCCAATTTGGACAATTCAGCTTTGAAACGATCGCCCGTATTTAAGGAGAACTGAGTAATCTCAATAACACCTACTCCATTCTTCTCCATACGCGCATTTACGGTTTCTAAATCCACATCATCACGAACAATCGCGAATTCAATAGGATCAGCCACACCTTCACGTTTCACTTTCACTTTAGCTGTCGTCCCTTTGACACCCCTAATCTTAGAAACAGCAACGTTCAATTCAAGACCATCCAGAGACTCCCCATTTACAGATAGGAGAATATCTTGAGACCGAATGCCGGCTTTCTCAGCAGGTGATCCCTTGATCGGCGATACTACGGTGACATTTCCTTCTTTCAAAGAAACTTCTGCACCAATCCCACTAAATGAACCTTCAATCGACTCTTCGAATTGTTGTGCAGTTTCTTGTCCCATATAAGTGGAATAAGGATCCGAAAGTGATTGCATCATCCCATTAATCGCACCATCTACCAAAGTGCTGCGGTCAATATCCTTATAATAGTTCCCTTCAATAAGGTCGAGTGCCGTTCCAATCTTCTGAGCTTCTTCTTTCTTCAGACCTGCGCTGTTTGTTATGCTTGCAAGTAAGCCTTCGCCGCCTACTGCCTGTCCAGCATAGCTATTCCCACTACTCAAGAAAAATGTCAGCAGACTACCACAAATCATAGCAGCAACCATCAGTAATACGGCCGTACGTTTCTTTAACACCGCTTATGTTCACCGCCTTTTTCTTGTCAGACTATCACAAACCCATTCGCTATTGTACCCAACCTAGTATATGTACGAATGGGTTGGAATATTTATAATAATAGCATGATTTAGATCGTTATAGGTACGGCATAGGATCAACCCGACTACCATTTATACGTACTTCAAAATGTAAATGGGGTCCTGTGCTCCGCCCTGTGCTTCCGGACTCTGCAATTTTTTCTCCGCTGCTAACACGGTCGCCTACTTTGACAGAGGTACCTCCATTACGAAGATGTCCATATAACGTCCACATACCACCGCCATGGTCAATAATAACAGCATTCCCATAACCACTGTACCACTCAGCCAAAATCACTGTTCCGGCTTCCGCTGCATGAACTGTCGTCCCCTCCCCTACAGCAAAATCAACACCTGTATGCATCTTACCCACTTCACCAGTCACGGGATGCGTTCGTCTCCCGAAACCTGAAGAAATACGCGCACTTCCTACCGGCATTAGCAACGGACCACCACTACCACTAAATGATGCTGCTGTATAACTGGTGGATTTGGAACTTTTCTTAGCTGCCGCAGCCGCTGCTGCACGTTTCTTAGCAGCAGCTTTCGCAGCTTTAACACGTGCTGTTTCCTCAGCTACCAACTTGTTCTTCTGTTGTAAAAGACCTGAGCGGTTACTAGCAAGAGCTACCAGCTTCAGCTCCTGATCTTCTGTTAGCTCATCCGAATGCTGAATTTCTTTATCATACATAGCAATCAGAGATTTCTTCTCTGATTCCTTCTCGCTCAGTATACTCTTCTGTGACTCCATTTCCGCATAGAGAGTTTCAGCCTTGGCATACTGTATTTGTAATTCCTTTTCCTTCTCGACGACAGTTTCCTTGTCTTTCTTATGTTCTACAAGTAAGTTCTGATCCTGATCCACAATCATCTTTAGAGAATCAGCTCGATTAAGGAAGTCACTAAAGCTACTTGAGGACATCAATACTTCAAGATAAGAAACAGACCCATCGGTATACATGAGTCTTACACGGGACTCAAGCATAACCTCACGAGAGGCGATACGTTCTTCTGCAGCATCCAACTCTGTTGCAGCTAATGTTAAGCTTTCCTTCGTATCATCAATCTGCTTCGTAACGATGGATAACCTATTACCGACTGTATCAATTTGTGCCAACACAGACTGCAAATATTCCGTTGTTTTATTCTTATAGTGCTGTGCTTCCTGCTTATGAGAGGACGCCTTTTCCTGTTCCTCTCTAGCATCCTTCGCCTGTTTCTGCAAAACCTTCAATTCGTGTTCGATGTCACTTACTGTTTTCTTTTTCGCATAACTGTCCGCAGGTTGAAAAATGAAGCTTGCCACCAATATAACTGCTATAATAAGCGTGAATTTTTTCAAATTGAGTTCGCCATCCTTTTCTAAATTCTAAAACGTATATATGTCGTCAACGTCGGCCATCAAAGAAGCTCGTGATTCTCAGCTATACCTTCAAAAATTTACGAATGGAAACGGTACTTCCCCAGATGCCAATCAAGATACCTATTGCAAGTAGCAAAGCACTCAGATACAACCATATATCTGCTAATGGAAGCAATACTATTCCTAACGTAATATCTCCACTAAACGCCTTGATCAACTGATCGTAACCAAAGATTAGAAGTCCTACAGTGGTTAATGATCCAATCCCTCCGATAAGAGCACCTTCTATAAAGAAAGGCCAGCGGATGAAATAATTCGTCGCACCCACCAATTTCATAATGCCAATCTCACGACGACGAGCTAGAATAGTAACTCTAATCGTATTCGATATCAGGAACATTGACATAATTCCAAGACCCACCACAAATATGAATCCTATATTACGTACAGCACGAGTTATTTTGAATAATTTCTCAACAGCACCCTCACCGTATTTCACCTTCATGATTGGATTCTCAGGATGGCTTTTGTTAAGTGCAGTGATTTTGTCCGCAACCTGAGCTACTGTTGTTGCCTCGACGACTTCCACCGCCAATGTATCAGGTAGAGGATTATGATCTTTATCGAAACCTTCAAGTAACGCCTTACCCTCTTCGCCTAAACTCTCACCGAATTCTTTCAATCCTTGCTCTTTAGATATAAAAGTAATCTTGCTAACTTCAGGCAGTAGTCCAATCTCGGTATGAATCTTTCCTCGCATTTGCTCATCAACATCAAGATTCAAATACACTTTAATCTCAACCTGACTATCCACATCGTCTGCTAACTGATTTACATTTACAACTAAGAGAATAAATACACCTAACACGAAAAGAGAGACCACAATGGATGTAATGGAAGCGATCGACATCCAACCATTACGGAATACGTTTCTGCACCCTTCCCGCAGATGCCGCAAGAAGGTGTTAAAACTCATATCCATATTCCCCTCTCAATTGGTCTCTCACAATGTTTCCTTGCTCGATTGCAATGACACGTTTACGCATTTTGTTCACGATATCTTTGTTATGAGTTGCCATGACGATCGTTGTCCCGCGAAAGTTTATCTCGTCAAGCAATTGCATAATCCCCCATGAAGTCTCAGGATCTAAATTGCCTGTAGGCTCGTCCGCAATAATAACAGCGGGGTTATTCACAATCGCTCTAGCAATCGCTATTCGTTGCTGTTCCCCACCAGAGAGTTGATCTGGCTCACGTCCAGCTTTACTCTTGAGTCCTACGAGATCCAACACTTCCATAACCCGCTTCTTGATAACTTTCTTCGGCGTTTCAATAACTTCCATAGCGAATGCTATATTCTCATACGCCGTCATGCGAGGTAGGAGCCGGAAATCCTGAAAAACAACGCCGATATTCCGGCGAACGTAAGGAATTTTACGTGGCTTAAGCTTACCAATATTAAATCCATTAACCGAGATTTGACCTTTAGTTGGAACTTCTTCTCTATAGATAAGCTTCATAAACGTCGATTTACCAGCCCCAGAGGGACCGACAACATATACAAACTCATTACGATCAATCTTTACTGTGACACCCTGCAGGGCATTAGTACCATTTTTATATGTCTTCCATACATCTTGCATTTCTATCACATTATCACTTCCCAATTCCATAATCAGACAATATTATTTCGACATGTTCTAGCCATTTCCTTTAAAAAAGTTTAAATTTCACCACTAATATTTATTGTAACAAATTTGTTACCTTTTGAGTACCCGAAATTTTCCCATTATCCCTACATATACATAGATAAGTGCATGAATAACGACCAATAAGAAGTTAGAAAAGGTGTGACATATGAAAAAAAATCATATTACCCTAATCATATCCATTATCCTGGTGATTGGGTCCGCTCTCTTTGGATTTTGCCATCTATATGTAACCCAAGATACGCTTCCTAAAGCAGTACAAATATCAGGTTGGTCTGTAGGAGGAATGAAAACAGAGGAGGTTCTAAAGGAACTCGACGCTAAGTTTCAACAACTTGGACAGCTCCCTCTTCATATCTCCGCGGATAATCAAAACATATCAGATATGAAATGGACTCTTACTCAGGCTGGTGTTCGATACGAGGCAGACGTTTTTCGGAATGCGATCATGAAATTACAAGAGGGTAACTTGTTCGAGCGTGTATCCTATCGTTGGCATTTCGAGAGAAGTTTTGATATAAAACCTCACTGGAATCCCTCTCCTATGAAATTAAAATTTAATAAGACATGGGAGCAAGAAAATTTCGGTGTCCCTGTACATGCGACACGGCGGATCACATCTGATGATCAAGTGGTATATACACATGAAGTGTCGGCGTTTCGACTGGACTGGGAGACCCTAACAAACCATATAGTTTCTTTAATTCCACAAGATTTCAACAGGTTGGGGCATCCCTCTGACACTTCTCTTAAGATACGACTTCCGTTCATCAGAGCGAATCCCGAACTTAGCGTTATCGATTTGAAAGAAGAAGGCATAGAACGCAAAATCATGGAATTCTCAACTTCTTTAGATTCCAGTAGTGAGGGTAGACTATTTAATGTGAATTCAGCAGCGCTAGCCACAGATGGATTAATTTTGAAGCCCGGAGAGGTGTTTGATTACGGTAAGATTGTAGCCTTGGCAGAAGAGAAATATGGATTTCGAGAAGCCCCCGTCATTCTTAATGGAAAGCTGGTGCCTGGGATTGGCGGAGGAATCTGCCAAGTGTCGAGTACACTTTATAGTGCTGCGATTCGTACGGGGATGGACATTGTGGAACGCAGAAACCATTCGCTACCTGTTCGTTATTTACCTAAGGGTCAAGATGCGACTTTTGCTACAGGATCAATCAACTTCCGTTTCAAGAATAATACGGGCAAGCATTTGTTGATTCATGTTGCCGTTCAAGGAAGAATACTCACAGTTAAGTTCTTTGGTACATTCTCTCCCCAAGTTACATATGACATTGAATCCATGACAATAGAGACACTTACGCCTTCGAACAAATATGTTCACAATTTAACGCTTCCCGTTGGAGGTCAAGAAATCATACAACCCGGAAAGGCGGGTTATATCATCGACACCTATCAAATTAAAAGAGTCGATGGTCTCATCAAAGAACGAAAGCGAATCTCCCACGACACGTACCTTCCACAGAAGACACTCATTGGCATTCATCCCGAGAACAAGATGGATAAAGACCTGCCGATAGTTCCTAAGGAGAAAACCATCATTGAGGATGGTGTAAGTGGTCCGAATTTTTGAGAGATGGGGGAGATGCGTTGTATCCCCCTCCGCCGCTGTTAAAACCGGGAAATATGGTGATGCGTTGTATCCCCTTCCGCCGCTGTTAAAACCGGGAAATATGATTCGATTGGAGATGAAGGTGATTTCCCGGTTTTAAAGGCGTTCGCCTATCGGCGCTCCAGGGGACACAACACACCTTGTAACAAACTAAAGACTCTTCCATTCTTTCCTTCAAGACTAATAAATACCGACACTACTTTAAACCTTTAACTGACTACTGACTACTGACTACTGACTACTGACTACTGACTACTGACTACTGACTACTGACTACTGCAACTGTACGATTGTGTGACTAGGCGAATCAGTTAATCCTCTACTCTCTTCTAGCACCGACCTTATCTTCAAAAACAACCTCAACTTCATAAGTAAAAACAAAAAAAACGGCGCTCCTGTGGGATCGTCGTTTATCTTTTTATAAGATTATGAACATCTCTTAGCAAATGATTCCGAGCTGCTTGGCTTGCTGTTCGGTTAAGATGAACTCCTCTGTTGGCCAAAACTCAGCCTCTTTATCCAAACCGAATAGGATGATGATATCATCCCATATACCCTTTTCCAAAGCTTCAATTTGGGATATGGTTACTTTCATAACGTAAGCCTCTCCTTCGCTTGTTAATAGCATCTTCACACAACTAAGTCATCTCACAAATCAGATGATCTATACATGATATGATATTAACCTACTTCCGGTTTATCGACCCAATTGGTTCGGGTAAGTATTTCTCTATATTCTATTATATTGACCGACTACCGCTCCTTGATCTTGTTTATATTCGTTCTTGTATTCAACAAGGCCAATCTCACATCCAGATCCAATGTAGACGTTACGTCCACGAACCACTGCTGCCTTTGTATTCTCCAAGTGAATCTCATCCCCTTCAATGCTATCTGCCTGCATGGCACCATAGGCACCTGGAGAGTATTTTCCAATGAAAGGAATAGTTATAGCTTTGGTAATTGTGATCTTCCCTCCACCAATCTCACGTGCACGACTAGGTCCGTACAGCTTTATTTCAATAACTTCACCGTTCAACATGTTTGCAATATCCAATGAGCCGCGTATAATCACTTCTTCTCCCTGACAATCGCCTGATATGTACAAGGCACCCTGTCCTTTTAACTTTTCGGCATTCAGATTACCTTCAACTCGAATTTCCCCATTCACCTTCAACGTTTGGGCAGACAAATCCCCTATCACGTCTAACTCTCCTTGAATTGAAATTTCTTCCCCCTGCAACCCTTGAAGGACCTTCATATTCCCTTGACAGCCAACGTTAACTGATTTGAGAAATCCCTCTACAGATGCCGTTCCCATACATTTGAAAAGAGTACATTCGACATCTCCATGAATAATGCTATCTCCCATTATTTTAACCTTAGCGTACTGACCTCCGCCCGAACTCCCATTTCCTGTGATTCTCAAATCTTTCAAATGTGTTGATGCCAATCTAGATCCGCTCATCTTCATGCAACTTCCCCCTTCTCAAAGTTTGTCGTTATAGTTGTATTTATAGACATTCCATGTTGACGATTATATTCGTACACAAGATCCTACCTTCGCTTCAGGATCCTGATGAAATGTATTTTTATATTCCACTAGCCGAATGGTGCAACCTGGACCAATACTCACATCGTTCCCGCGAACGGTGTCTGCCTCCGTGTACTCCAGATCGATATGATCTCCTTCAATAACATGTGTCTTTAGACGTGTTGAGAAACCGTGCTGAAATTGTTCCCAGAACCGTGGACTCTTCCATTTCCTCACGACGATGTGTTCTCCTCCAATTTCTTGTGCGGAACAAGGCAAATTCAGCTTAATATCTACATGATCAGCATTCAATAATCCACCGATCGTGAAATGTCCTTTAACCGAAAATGTCTCACACTGCACATCCCCTTTCGTCTTCAATATACCTCCTACTTCCACCTTATCGCTCTTCAGACTCTCCCCAAAGGTCACTCTTCCATTAATGACGACAGAGCGACAATAGACGTGATCATCAAATGTAGACATTCCATCAATGACCATCTTATCCAAAGTAGCAGGTCCTTCCACTTTAGCCGTCCCATTAATGTTCATCGATTCTGCTTGTAACGAGCCTTCTACCCCTACGGTACCGTTACTTGTGAACGTTAAGCAATCGATGTCTCCACCAATCTTACCCATGCCATCAATCTTAACGTCCTTATATACCCCACCGCCCGTACGTCCAATACCAGATATGTTCAGATCATTCCTAGGTTGCTGTTTCTGCTCCATCTATTATTCCTCTCTTTCATTCATTTTCAACTTCAATTCCTCAATGCTAGGGGCAAGCGGTAAACGAATAACCCACTTCACACCTTTGTCAAAATACAATTGATCCGCTGTTTCCGTAAGAAACAATGCCGACACCCCCATCTTCCGTATAAGTACCAATTCACCGTTCTTCCCAGCCAACTTGCTATAATGTTCTCCCATCGTGCTGACGAGCATTGCACCCTCATCTCGGGATAATTCACCACTTTGAAGCAATTTCTCTAATATGTAGATACATAGGATATTATCGAATGTGAAATTGTCCTGCTGCCCTTGAAGTTCTACGAATAAGTCTAACGCCACCGATGAAACAATGTTACGTTCTATTAATTCGATTGACGGCAATGACGTCTCTCCCGCATTGGGTGAGAAGACATCTGCAAGCTCATCTAAGGAAAGGTCGTCTTTCATGTTAATAATTCTATCTACACGGGCAATGATTTTATGCCTTGGAAAAAACGTTTCCTGTCCCGTATAGGAAGATTTACGGATAAACCAATCCTCTGGAATAAGGCTTTTACGTTTCCAGCGATACAGTTGCCCATAAGAGATTCCGGTGATTTCTAACAGTTCTTTTTTAGATATTAAATCGTCGTCCATTGTAATCTCCTCCTTCGCTTATAATGTAACATAACATTGTTACGTTGTAAATCACAAAACTAACCATAACAAAAAGCGACCGTTTCGTTCAAACGGTCGCTTCTATCATGAATTGATTCAAATGTTATTAAGCTAAATACGACTCTTCGTCGTGTTCTTCTACCCACGTCTTCGCAGACTGAAGCGCTGCTTCACTACGTTCAATAGCAGCTACAACTTGTACCGTTGCTGTTCCGCCATATACATTACGAGCGTTCACTACCGCTTCCGGTTGAAGCACATCGTAGATACGGTCATCGAACAATTCTGAGAACTGTTGGAATTCCTCAAGTGTGAGATCCAATAGATACTTACTGTTCTGAATACAGTAAAGCACTGTCTTTCCAATAACCTCATGCGCTTGACGGAAAGGTAATCCTTTGTTAACCAAGAAATCTGCAATATCCGTTGCATTAGAGAAATCCTTGTTCACAGCTTCACGCATACGACCTTTGTTCACTTTCATGGTCGCGATCATTGGAGCAAACAATTGAAGTGCACCTTCGAGTGTAGCAACCGTATCGAACATGCCTTCTTTATCTTCCTGCATATCCTTATTGTACGCTAGAGGAAGTGACTTCAATACCGTGAGAAGCCCTATCAAGTTTCCGTATACACGACCCGTCTTACCGCGCACTAATTCTGGCACGTCTGGATTCTTCTTCTGTGGCATAATGCTACTACCTGTACAGAATGCATCATCCAACTCAACGAAGCTAAACTCTGTGCTACTCCAAAGTACAAGTTCCTCACTTAGACGAGACAGATGCGTCATGATAAGCGCAGCATTTGCCAAGAACTCAACGATGAAATCGCGGTCACTCACCGCATCTAGACTGTTCTCGTACACGCCATCGAATCCAAGTTGCTCGGCCACAAAATGGCGATCAATTGGGAACGTCGTGCCTGCAAGTGCACCCGCACCGAGTGGAAGAATGTTAATCCGTTTATAGCTATCCATCAAACGTTCAGCATCGCGTCCAAACATAGACACATATGCCATCAAATGATGGGCAAATAGGATGGGCTGTGCCCGTTGCAAATGCGTATATCCAGGAACGATGGTATCCACATTGTCTTTGGCTTGTGTGATCAGCGAAGCTTGTAGTTCCTGTAGCATTGCCGTAAGAGCTACGACACGCTTCCGTAAGTACAAGTGCATATCTGTAGCAACTTGGTCATTACGGCTACGTCCTGTATGTAACTTACCTCCTACAGGTCCGATCTCATCAATAAGATTCTTTTCAATATTCATATGAATATCTTCGTCCGAGACAGAGAATGCGATCTCACCAGAGCGAATTCTATCCAGTACCTTTTTCAAACCCTGACGAATCGTCTCTGCATCTTCCTCTGGAACGATACCGCATTTACCAAGCATCGTTACATGAGCTAAGCTACCTTGAATATCTTCTTCTGCGAGCGCCTTGTCGAACCCGATGGAAGCCGTATATTCCTCTACCAAATGGTTGGTCTGCTTCGTAAAGCGCCCTCCCCATAATTTACTCATGATATGTTCTCCCTTCTTATGACAACAGAGGGCCGCCCCTGCTCCGTAAACGGACAAGGAACGGCCAATTGCTGTCTTTTAGCTCAATTTATTATTGCATTTCAATTATTTGTTTTGTTGTACGCCAGCTGCCACTTTAAGGCGCAAAGCATTCAGATGAATGAATCCTGTTGCATCCCCTTGATCGTAAGCCTGTGTTGGGTCAGCTTCCATCGTCGCGATTTCTGGATTATATAAGCTGACCGGGCTCTTCACACCCGCTCCGATAACATTTCCTTTGTACAGCTTAACGCGTACTGTTCCTGTTACGTTGTTCTGGCTCTCTTTTACAAGTGCCTGAAGTGTAAGACGTTCGGGTGCGAACCAGAAACCATTGTACACAAGTGTACTATAACGAGTGATTAAACTATCACGTAGGTTCATCACTTCACGATCCATCGTGATGGACTCCATTTTGCGATGAGCTGTAAATAGAATTGTGCCACCTGGTGTCTCATAGATACCGCGGCTCTTCATGCCTACGAAACGGTTCTCTACCATATCCACACGGCCAATACCATGCTTACCACCTAGCTCATTTAATTGCTCCATCACTTGAAGTGGTGTTAATTTCTTACCGTTCAGAGCCACACAATCTCCCTGTGCAAATTCAAGCTCCAAATATTCTGCCTCATCTGGTGCATCCTCAGGAGAAGCGCTCAATAGGAACATGTCTTTATTCTCAGGTGTACTAGCGTCGAACCAAGGATCTTCAAGCACGCCACTTTCATAACTAATATGTAGCAAGTTACGATCCATCGAATAGGACTTCGCCGCAGAAGCGGTTACTGGAATACCATGTTTCTCAGCATATGCGATCATTTCAGCACGTCCTGGGAACTCATTACGGAATTCTTCTAGACGCCATGGCGCGATAACATTGATCTCAGGTGCAAGTGCAGCCACGCCAAGCTCGAAACGAACTTGGTCATTTCCTTTTCCTGTTGCTCCGTGAGCGATCATGGTTGCGCCTTCCGCACGTGCGATATCCACCATACGTTTGGCGATCAAAGGACGAGCAATACTTGTACCTAATAGGTATTGACCTTCGTATAGAGCGCCCGATTGGAACATCGGATAGATGAAGTCATTAGCGAACTCATCACGCAAGTCATCAATATATACTTTGGATGCGCCCGTAGCTAGTGCTTTTTCCTCCAAGCCATCTAATTCTTCTTTTTGACCAATATCCGCTGTGAAAGCGATAATCTCTGCATCGTATGTTTCTTTAAGCCACTTCAGAATGATCGATGTATCGAGTCCTCCGGAGTAAGCCAGTACTATTTTCTCTTTTGCCATACTCGTAAACTTCCCTTCTCTAAATCCTTATATGAACTTCTATACTGAATATTAATTCATTCTATGAATCAATCATACTATGAATCATTTATCCCATCAATGCAGCCATCAAGGCCTTTTGTGCATGCAGACGATTCTCGGCTTGATCAAAAATAACAGAGTTACCTCCGTCAATGACACCCTCACTCACTTCTTCGCCACGATGGGCTGGCAGACAGTGCATGAAGAGATAGTCACTTTTCGCACCTTGGACAAGCTGTTCATTCACCTGATAGTCTTTAAAAGCAGCTTCACGAACCTTCTGTTCTTCTTCAAATCCCATACTAGCCCATACATCGGTATAAATGACATCCGCGTCTTTAACCGCTTCTTGTGGACTGCGTGTAACGACGATCTGAGCTCCTGTCTCACGAGCAATCTCAAGGCATTCTTTCACAACAGACGCATCAGGCTCATAGCCTTCCGGTGTTGCCACTGATACATGAACGCCAAGTTTAGCGCCACCAATCATGAGGGAGTGTGCCATGTTATTACCATCGCCGATATAAGCAAGTTTCAATCCTTTTAACGTCCCTTTGTGCTCGTACACCGTCTGATAATCAGCCAACACTTGGCAAGGATGCGCTAAATCGCTAAGTCCATTGATAACAGGTACGGTAGCATAACGTGCTAAATCAATGACATTCTCATGACCAAACGTTCGGATCATCATACCGTCTAAATAACGAGATAACACCTGTGCCGTATCACTAATAATTTCCCCACGACCAAGCTGTATATCATTTTTGCTTAAAAAGAGTGCATGAGCTCCCAATTGAAAAGCTCCCACTTCAAAAGATACACGCGTACGTGTCGAGGATTTCTCAAAAATAAGTCCGATTGTCTTGCCTTTAAGAGGCTGATATACCTCACCATTCTTCTGCTTATGCTTTATTTCAATCGCCAATTCGATTAAGTATTGAATCTCAGCTGGTGTGAAATCATCCAATTCGATGAAATCCCGTCCTTTTAAGTTATTAGCGTGTTGCTGCTCAATCTGCGTCTGCGTCATTCTTGGTATCCTCCTCTAGTGCGGATTATCTATGATCCCGCTACGATAACGGATTGTCCTTCCGATCGCTGTTGCCCCCGATTTCTTGATTATATACCGCTTATAGCGGTTGAAATCTGAGGGCAAGTATATGCTTTCGAAGTAGCTTTCCAATGGAAAGCTTGCAGGCGAACGCTATCGCTTCTCCAGGACAATTCCGTCACCTTCGCTACTTCTCACATCATCCATTATTTTCAAATTAGACATTCTTAACTGCTATATGTTCGCGAATCAGGTCTGCTACAATCGCTACAGCTTGATCAATCTCTTGCTCCGATACGTACAAGTTCGGCAACAGGCGAATCACGTTCGGTCCTGCATTTACAAATAACAGTCCGCGTTTCTGCCCTTCTAACACGATGTTGCCTACGGACTCCTCGCACTCGATGCCAACCAGTAGGCCTAATCCTCTTATTCCTTTGACAAAAGAAAGTCCCGCTAGCTTCTCATGTAACTGCTTGAATAAGTACTCACTCATCTTCGCAGCACGCTCAGGAATGTTGTCTTCTATCATCGTCTCAATCGTTGCAATGATAGCTGCTGTGGCTAGTGGCGTTCCACCAAACGTTGTTGCATGACTACCCGCCGTAAATGTTTCACGCAAGAACTCTTTACCCAACATCGCACCAGCTGGGAATCCGCTCGCAAGACCTTTGGCAACAGTGAATATATCCGGTTCAACACCGTAATGTTCATGAGCAAACCATTTACCCGTACGTCCCATTCCTGTCTGAACCTCATCAAAAATAAGCAACAAGCCTTCTTGCTTACACAGCTCAGCAACGGCCTTCAAGAATTCGGGTTCAACTGGATGAACGCCGCCCTCAGCAAGAACCATTTCTATCATTACTGCTGCTGTCTGATCACTGATCGCCGCCTTCAGCGCTTCTAGATCATGTAATGGAACCGTCTTGAATCCAGCTGGAAGTGGAAGATACCCTTCCTTCACCTTATCTTGACCGGTTGCTGTAAGTGTAGCCAATGTCCGTCCATGAAAGGATTGATTGAACGTAATCACTTCATAACGTCCAGTTCCTTTCGTCTTCTGATGATAACGACGGGCCAGCTTAATCGCAGCTTCATTCGCCTCTGCACCACTGTTACAAAAGAAAACAGCATCAGCACAAGAAATGGATGTCAGTAGGGTAGCTGCCTTCTCCTGATTCGGAATCTGGAACAAGTTAGATACATGCCATAACTCATCAAGTTGCTGTTTCAGCTTTTCTTTTACCTTTTTCGGGGCATGACCCAGATTCGTGACCGCTAACCCACTCATGAAATCTAAATACTTGTTACCCTGATCATCCCACAACCAGCTACCTTCGCCTTTAACCAAACTGATTGGATATCGAGCATACGTTGGAAACAACGAACTCGTTGTTTGACTCCTTACTTCTACTGTTGCTGACTTATTCCCAACATCACTCTGTTTCTCCTGTATTCCCATCACTCATCTTCACTCCAATCTATTTATATGCTTAATATTTAACGTCTCTAACCCCGAGCAATGCGAGTCCCGATGATCTCACCTTGCATAACGCGGCTAAGCACTTTCGGTTCGCTTCCGTCTACAATTACGACTTCTTGAACATCGCCATGAATACAACTCATCGCTGCTCGTACTTTAGGAATCATCCCACCATAGATTTCGCCAGTCTCAATCATGTCATCAATTTCTTGGACGGTAACGGAGGACAGTACCACTTTCTCGCCATTCACTGACTTCATAATACCTGGTACGTCTGTCACGACAATCATACGACTAACCCCTAAATGCGAAGCCACTGCTCCCGCTGCCGTATCTGCATTGATGTTATACCGTTGACCCGATAGATCAATACCAATAGGTGCGATAACTGGGATATACCCCATGTCTTGTACGCCTTGTATCATGCTAGCTTCAACGTGCGTAACTTCTCCAACAAAGCCAACTTCTGCACTGTTCGCAACAGGCTTCGCTTGAATAAGTGACCCATCTACACCGGAAAGACCCCATGCACGACCACCAATGTTCTGAATTCGACGAACAATTTGTTTGTTGATGCTGCCCGATAGCACCATCTCCACTACATCAAGGACATCCTCCGTAGTCTTACGCAATCCATGAACGAATTCACTTTCAATGCCAAGCTTCGCAAGATTATCTGAGATGGCTGGACCACCACCATGAACGATGACAGGTTGCACCCCGCTCTGTTGCAATTGTCTTAAATCATGAAAGAAAGAATCCGGCAACGCAGCAAGCGTACTCCCACCACATTTCATCACAAAACTTCCTTGGACACTTGCCACTTGAAGCTCCCCCGCCTCATGACCTTCCAATATCGATTTCATAAGTAAGCCTTCCCCTCTCCTTACCAACAAGTTGCGACGGAATCACCGTACCGTCCTTTCAACTTATTGAGCTCTCAATCTTACGTCCGATATGCCGCATTAATTCGTACATAATCATATGTTAAATCGCATCCCCAAGCGGTTGCTTGCCCAGCCCCGCCATGTAGGTCTACAAATATACGTACTGTGTCACCTTTCAAATAAACCAACGCTTCTTCTTCATCAAATGCCACAGGACGTGATCCCTTAAGAACGGTAATCGTTCCGAGTTGAATATCTACTTGCTCTGGGTTTACAGGTTCTCCTGCACGCCCTACTGCAGCGATAATACGTCCCCAGTTAGCATCTGCTCCGAATATCGCAGTCTTCACTAGACTTGAACCAACAACCGTCTTAGCAATAGCTCTTGCGGAGTTGTCACTCACTGCTCCATGCACGACGACTTCAACCAGTCTTGTAGCGCCTTCGCCATCACGTGCAATCGACATAGCCAACTTCTGACATACATAAGTGAAAGCCTCAGCGAAAGCAGACCAATCTTGGTGAGTGCTGTTCATTGTCTCATTGCCAGCAAGCCCACTCGCCATCGTAATGAGCATATCATTCGTGCTTGTGTCACCATCCACGGTAATCATGTTGAAGGTGAGGTCCGTAGCTTGTCGCATCAATTGTTGCAATGCATCTTGATCGATATTGACATCTGTCGTCATAAAAGCCAGCATCGTAGCCATATTCGGATGAATCATCCCTGACCCCTTCGCTGCTCCGGCAATGACAATCTCCTTGCCGTCGACCAAGACAGACACACAAGCCTCCTTCTTCACCAAATCTGTGGTGAGGATGGATTGTGTGAAGTCCTCCGCTCCGACCGCGGTGTCACTAAGACGCGGCGGCAATGCCGCGATGCCTGCGTGTACGCAGTCCATCTTGAGTAGCTCGCCGATCACGCCTGTCGACGCGACGGCCACATCTTGCTCCGCTACGCCGAGATGCTTCGCCATCGCCGCTCGCATCGCATAGGCATCAGCTTCGCCCTGCTGCCCTGTGCAAGCGTTGGCGTTGCCGCTATTGACCACGACGGCTTTCAACTTGCCGTCTATAAGACTCTCGCGCGTCACCTTCAGTGGCGCCGCTTGGAACACACTTGTGGTGTACACAGCCGCAGCTGTGGCCGCCACCTCACACACAATCGCGCCGATATCATGGCGCTCCGTCTTCTTCAATCCGCAGTGCACGCCGCCTGCGGAGAAACCCTTTGGCGTTATAATTGAACCGCCATCTATTATATTAAAGTTCTCTTTTCCCATAATTGATTGCCCCAACTTATGGATACACAGGTGTGTAACCTAAGCCGAGATCTTCCTCCCATCCCATCATCAGGTTCAAATTCTGAATCGCTTGGCCAGAAGCACCCTTCACGATATTATCAATGACTGAAATAATCGTAATTCTTCCTGTGCGGTCATCTACTAAGAGTCCCATGTCACAGAAATTAGAACCTGTTACTTCTTTCGTCGCTGGCCATTCTCCCGTATCTCTCACTCGAACAAAAGGTCGACCCTCATAATACTGACGATATAAGTCAACAAAATCAGCCTGGCTATGTTCCCCAATCACTTTGGCATACATTGTACTCATAATGCCTCTTGTCATCGGTGTAAGATGCGTCGTGAACGTTACTGTGACTTTCTCACCTGTCAGTTCAGATAACACTTGTTCAATCTCAGGTATATGCTGGTGCCTATTCACTTTATATGCTCGAAGATTCTCATTAATCTCTGCATAATGTACCGTCAAGCTCGTTCCACGTCCAGAACCAGATACACCGGATTTAGCGTCAATAATAATGGTAGATGGATCGATCCATCCTGCTATGATTGCTGGTACAAGTCCAAGTAGTGTAGCTGTTGGAAAACATCCTGGATTAGATACAAAATCCTTGCCTACTACTTCTTCACCAAAGACTTCACTGAGACCGTATACTGCTTGCTCAACATAGAGCGGGTCAGCTGCTGGATGTTTATACCACTGTTCGTATGTTGCGCCGTCTTTTATACGGAAGTCACCGGATAAATCAATGACCTTAAGGCCTGCCTGAAGTAACTGAGGAACTAGAGGTGTACTAATGCCAGATGGTGTGGCTGTAAATACAACGTCAGCCTTCTGCGCTATGCTCTGAATATCCAGACCATCCAAGTCCTGATTAATAATATTTGTTAAATGTGGAAAACCCTTAGAAATCGGTACTCCCGCACTTGAAGTCGAAATAACAGAGGTAATCTCCACACGAGGATGCCCCTGTAGCAAACGAATTAATTCCACTCCACCGTATCCTGTAGAACCAATGATGGCTACTCTAATCTTAGAATCTACTGTCATGTTCCCCTGTTCCCCTTTCGGACCTAACTTGATCACTGCCCTTTTATAATTATGTATTATTATACGTCTGAGTTAATAAAAATACAACACTTTTTGACCATTCAGACGTATATTTCCGCTCTCTTCCGCATTCTACCGTTGTAACTTGAACCCTTCTCCAAGAACTTCATGTGCATTACTAATGATGACAAAAGCACCCGGATCCACCGATTGGACCAACGACTTTAATCGTGTCACTTCATTCTGCCCTACAACAACCATCAACACCGTCCTCTCATCACCTGTATATCCACCCTGAGCATGAAGCTTAGTCAATCCGCGATCTAGATCTTGTAGAATGACTTCAGCAAGAGGCTCCGTGTGATCCGAAATAATATATGCGACCTTCGTATAATTAAACCCTAACTCTACCGTATCGATTACTTTTCCAGTCACATAAAGGGCAACTAACGCATACAAGGCCTGCTCCATGGACATTACAAACGCCGCTAGAATTATAACCGTACCATCTAGTAACACCACGCATAAAGAGAAGCTAAGACCGCTTAATTTCTGAATTACCTGTGCTAGAATCGTCAGGCCCCCCGTAGATCCCCGTCCACGAAATACAAGCCCAATGCCGAGTCCAACGCAAATCCCCCCATAGATAGAAGCAAGCAACGGATTAGCCGTTGGGATTGGCCAGTCTTTCGTCATAAGAACAAATAACGGCAAGATCATACTCCCGAGTAATGACCGAATCCCATAGTTGGTACCTAACAACAGGAAACCCAATACAAATAAGGGAATATTCAAAGCCCATTGTGTAAACGCAGGTTCTAATCCAAGCCATGATTTCGCTAGAACGGATAGACCCGATACTCCCCCCGAAGCAATACCATTGGGTAGAAAAAATAGATTAAATCCTATGGAAATAATCAAGGAACCGATAATAATGAACACGCTGTCTAAAATATGCCTAACTGGACCATTCAAAGGTATCGGTTTACGAAATCTCCGATCACGAGTTAATTGCGCCATTCTATGTTGTTCTCCTCTCATTCTATACATCTACTTTGATATGTTACTCAATTTGTCTCTTCTTTTCCAGAAAAAATTCCCACACGTATATACCGTGTAGGAATTCCAAATTTATTATTCTTCACTGTCTGCTACTTTAAGTTGACTACGTAAATATCCATCGATAAAAGCATTCAGATCCCCGTCCATCACTGCACCAATGTTCCCCGTCTCCACGGAAGTACGGTGATCCTTTACCATACTATAGGGATGGAACACATAGGAGCGAATCTGACTTCCCCAAGCAATATCCGATTGTTCTCCACGAATTTCTGCCAACTCTTTGCGTTGTTCTTCAAGCTTCTGCTCTACTAGTTTGGAACGTAGTGCAGTCATCGCCCAGTTCCTGTTCTTGATCTGTGAACGTTCGGCCTGACTCGTTACGACCACTCCTGAAGGAATATGCGTAATTCGCACTGCTGAATCCGTTGTATTGATATGCTGTCCCCCCGCACCTGTGGCACGGTAGGTATCAATTTTCAAATCCTCTGTTCGAATTTCCACTTCAGCATCTTCTGTAATTTCAGGTACCACATCACAAGAGGCGAATGAGGTGTGTCGTCTACCGGATGAATCAAAAGGTGAAATGCGAACTAGACGATGCACACCTTTCTCTGCCTTCAGGTAGCCATAAGCATTGAATCCCTTGATGAGCAAAGTAACACTCTTAATCCCCGCTTCATCACCCGCTTGATAATCCATCGTTTCGACTTTGAAGCCACGCTTCTCTGCCCAACGTGTATACATTCTAAGGAGCATTTCTCCCCAGTCCTGCGACTCAGTACCACCGGCACCCGGGTGAAGCTCTAGAATGGCATTCATTTTATCGTAAGGCTCACTGAGGAGCAGCCCTAATTCAAATTCATCTAACTTCTTCTTAAGACTCATCGTAGACGCCACAATCTCTGCGAACAACGATTCATCTTCCTCTTCATCTGCAAGCTCTGCCATCATTTCAACATCGTCATACTCATGTTGAAGTTTCTCGTATTCATCTATGGAAGACTTCACACCATTAAGCTCGGCAATCAGGCTCTGTGCCTTCTCGCTATCATCCCAGAAATCTGGTGCAGACATCTTTTCTTCGAAGTTCGAAATCATCTCCTGCTTAAGATCTAAGTCAAAGAGACCCCCTAAGGTTGGTAAGTTTCGTACTCATTTCACGTAGATCATGTCTTATACTTGGATCGATCATAATTTTCTCGTCACCTCTTCATCAAGTAGAACAGCTCTTTTTCAGCTTATAATATCACAAACTCCCTCAAACCAGAAGGAACTTCAGTTCACAAGGACCACCTCTCACGTGGAGAATGACCTTAACTGCAGAACCTCCTTAGCTTAAGGGAGTTAATCGTGCACATTCCCACTTAATTGGGAACGTTCACCTATCTTATGATTGTTGTCCGTGACACTGTTTGAACTTCTTACCGCTACCACATGGGCATGGATCATTCCGACCAATCTGCTGGCCGACGTGTACCGGATTGTGCTCAGCAGGTTCACCATTCGTTGACACTTTATTCTCTTCAACGACAGCTTGACGCTCCTGATTACCTTCAATCTGTGCCTTCATAACGTAAGTTGCGACTTCCTCTTGGATATTAGCCGTCATCTCATTAAACATTTCGAAGCCTTCAAATTGATACTCACGTAACGGATCGGTACCGCCATATGCTCGTAAATGAATCCCTTGACGAAGCTGATCCATCGCATCAATATGACCCATCCATTTACTATCTACAGAGCGAAGCACGATAACTTTTTCAAATTCACGTACCAATTCCTCACCGATACGCTCTTCACGTTCGTTATATTTCGTCTCAACACGACCAAATATATAATCGATGATATCTTCTACTTCTTTACCCCATAGGTCATCACGAGTGATGGCATCTTCATCTAGTAACTTACTATTTACATAATCCGCTACTTCTTGAAGCTCCCAGTTCTCCGGAATGTCATCCACACAATGTGCAGCAACCACACGATCAACAACGTTTTTAAGCATTTCCATAACAACCTGCTTAATGTTATCAGATTCAAGAATTTCTCGACGTTGCTTGTAAATGATTCCCCGTTGTTGGTTCATGACGTCATCATACTGTAGTACGTTCTTCCGCGCATCGAAGTTGTTTCCTTCTACACGTTTCTGAGCAGATTCCACAGCACGAGATATCATCTTGCTCTCGATAGGTTGATCTTCTTCAAATCCAAGACGATCCATCATGGCCAGTACATTATCAGCACCGAAACGTTTCATCAATTCATCACCAAGTGATAAGTAGAACTGTGTAGATCCAGGGTCACCTTGACGACCCGCACGTCCACGAAGCTGATTATCAATTCGACGAGATTCATGACGTTCTGTACCCATAATATGCAATCCACCAAGTTCTGACACACCATCGCCTAACACGATATCTGTACCACGACCTGCCATGTTCGTAGCGATCGTAACCGTACCGGCTTGGCCAGCTTGAGAGACGATTTCCGCTTCTTCGGCATGGTATTTAGCATTCAGAACGCGATGCTTAACCCCTTTACGCTTCAACATTTCGGAGACAAGCTCTGAATTCTCGATAGATATTGTACCCACCAATACCGGTTGGTTCTTCGCATGGCGTACAGCAATTTCCTCAACAACAGCCGTGAACTTGCCCTTCTCGCTCTTATACACGACATCAGGCATATCCTGACGTTGATTCGGCTTATTCGTAGGCACTTGAAGAACTTCCAAGCCATAGATCTTCTTGAATTCTTCTTCCTCGGTCTTCGCTGTTCCTGTCATACCCGCTAACTTGAGGTACATACGGAAGTAGTTCTGGAATGTAATCGTAGCCAGCGTCATACTTTCGTTCTGTACCTCTTGGCCTTCCTTCGCTTCGATCGCTTGATGAAGTCCATCACTATAACGACGGCCAGCCATCAGACGCCCTGTGAATTCATCTACGATCATAACCTCTTCTTCTGCTACAACGTAATCCACATCAAGACGCATGATCACATTCGCCTTCAGAGCTTGTACGATATGATGATTTAACGTTACATTAGCGTGATCATAAAGGTTCTCAATACCGAAACCCTTCTCCGCTTTAGCTGCCCCTTTTTCCGAAAGAGCAACTGACTTAACCTTAATATCAACCGTGTAGTCTTCTTCAGCCACTAGACGCTTCACAAAGCGATCTGCTGTATAATACAACTCCGTTGACTTCTCAGCCTGTCCTGAGATAATCAGCGGCGTACGAGCTTCATCAACAAGAATAGAATCCACTTCATCTATTATGCAGAAATACAATGGACGTTGTACCATTTGTTCTTTGTAAAGCACCATGTTATCACGCAGGTAATCGAAGCCAAACTCATTGTTCGTACCATAAGTAATATCGCACGCATAAGCAGTTTGTTTATCTGCATGGTCCATGCCGTTCAAATTGACCCCGACCGTCATTCCCAAAAATTCATATATAAGTCCCATTTGCTGGCTATCACGTTGCGCTAGATAATCATTAACCGTGACTACATGCACACCTTTTCCCGACAACGCATTCAAATACACAGGAAGCGTACCTACGAGAGTCTTACCTTCACCGGTCTTCATCTCGGCAATTCTACCCTCATGGAGTGCCATACCTCCAACTAACTGTACATCGAAATGACGCATGTTAAGAACACGCTTGGAAGCTTCACGTACGGTTGCAAAAGCTTCTGGCAAAATCGCTTCTACCGTTTCGCCCTTCTCAAGGCGATCACGGAATTCATCCGTCTTCGCTTTCAATTGTTCATCCGAGAGCGCAACATATTGTGGTTCCATTTGGTTGATTAGTTCGACCGTCTTCATAAGACGTTTGACATCACGTTCATTGGTGTCGCCGAAGATTTTTTTGACAAGTCCTAGCATGGTTAACCCCTTTCGTTCGAAACAGATGGTAGAACCAACTTCATAACTTCGAGGGTTAATAATGAAATTGATTCTTAAATGATTGGTTTGCATAAATTGTAACAGTTTGCAAGAGATGCCGCAACACGGGCTGTCTCTTATTTACATCTAATTTACAAAACACTACCTAATTATACAATGAACTCAGGACTTCGTTACCTACATATTATTCCAAGATATAATCCCAGTTTCTTTGGATCATTCTCTTTATACGTATAAAGAGCCCCATCCGTTGCACGGATAGGGCTCCATTTCATTAATATTTAATAATAGCTGGAATATTCACTTCAACACTAATCTTGCTCGATCAGACCATACTTGCCATCATCGCGCTTGTACACAACATTTACAGTTTGGCTATCCATATTAGAGAATACAAAGAAATTATGTCCAACCATATTCATTTGCAATATAGCTTCTTCAACATCCATAGGCTTCAGGAAAAAGCGCTTCGTACGAACTACTTCTAATTCGTCTTCTATATCGCCACTGACGATTGTACCCGCTGCACCTGAATTTTCAGTGAATAGCGTCTTCAAACTTCCTTCTTGACGGAACTTACGGTTAAGCTTCGTCTTATGCTTACGAATCTGACGTTCTAACTTGTCCACAACCGCATCAATGGATGAATACATATCATCGCTACGATCTTCTGCACGGAGCATCACGCCTGGCAATGGAATGGTTACCTCTACGGTGTGTAATCCTCGAATGACACTAAGAGTAACATATCCTTCCGAAGTAGTGGGTGCATCGAAATACTTCTCAAGTCTATTGAACTTCTTATCAACATACTCCTTCAAAGCTTCTGTCACTTCAATCTGTTGACCTCGAATACTGAAATTCATAAGGCACTCCTCCTTTGCAAAATCATTATATCACAATTGTTAACGCTAAGTAAAAAGGTAATTCCGTGTCTGAAAGCCATAATGTAAAATCTTACATTTTATATTCCTGAATCTAAGAAACCAACAAAATCTTGGTAGATTAATCATTAAAATTAACTACATTAATAACCTGATGGTTACTCTTAATTAACCGCAATCACGCAGAAAGAAACATGGCTATTCCTTCCACAAGAGTATGTTATAGAAGAGCCTACAAATAAAGACCCTGGAAACATCCAGGGTCTGATTATTATTCATTTAGTTGAAACCATCGATCCAACGATATTGAGTCGGCTTATGCCTGATGGATTATAATTTAGTTACGTTAGCTGCTTGTGGTCCACGAGCGCCATCAACAACGTCAAACTCAACAGCTTGACCTTCGTCTAAGCTTTTGAAACCGTCTGTTTGAATTGCGGAGAAATGTACGAATACATCGTTACCTTCGTCTGTTTCAATAAATCCGAAACCTTTTTCAGCGTTAAACCATTTCACTTTTCCTTGCATTAATAAACATTCCCTTCGTTTTTAAAAATGAAGTAAGCAAGCGCTTACTTTAGGAATATAACATCTGGGGGGAGTGGTGTCAATTGCAAGATAACAAGCTAATCCTATCCCATAAATATTTAAGTAATATCCGTAAGAGAGAAGAACGCTAGACATATTGTGTCGATAATCCTCTGAGGTCAGTAAATATGGTATTGGTAATGTTCCAAGTTCAGAGTATAGTATTGAATAGGAACTATTAGTCAGATCAGGCCACTTGAGATGAACTGATGGTTCATTAGTTACAGTATACTATTAATAATTTTGATTTAGGAGGAACAGCATGGATAACATAAATAGTCTCAAAACTGTATTGAATACTATGAATGAGTTAATTGAACTATTATCAAAAAAAGGAATAAATAAAGATTCGTTGATTAACTCTTTTATTGACGGGTTCGTATGTATTAATGAACAAATTAATAATCGAATCACCGATATAGATGATCTTCACACATTTGAAGAAATGGAAAACACCTTAGTAAGAATTGTTAGATATTACAATGAGAACAATGTCGAGAACGCAAACTTATTAATAGAAGAGACTTTACTTTCGCAGTATCCACAATGGAAACAAGTAAGTGAATCGTACCTGCACTTTAATATAATTATATGCGGAATTAATATTTATTCGCCAATGTTTCATAGCGTTCTCGATAAATCTGAGTTTAATGTTATTGGATATTTGAACATCCCTGAAATCAACAAGGAATATGAAACTCTGAATGGTATTCCCATCTTATCTGTCAATGAACTTCATCAATATGTCTATGACTATATTGTAATATTGTCTCAAGGGCATGAAGAGGTTGAACTCATATTACATAATTTTGTGGAAAAAGAGAAGATTATTAATTATTTAAAATATGCAGTAGATTTCGCATCTATATACAATAAGCTTTACAACAGTAATTATGGATTTAGTTTTGTACACTCTAATCTCGAAAAGGCTAAGAATGACCCTTCTACTGAAGTAATCATTTCGGGCATGTCGTATTCTCTACATGGGGTTGATACAAATTGTTTGTTTAAAAATGGTGCTAAATTATGCTGGGCATCTCAAGATATTTACTATGACTACCTATTAACGAAGGAAGCTATCATTCATAATCAAAATATTAAATATTGCATAATAGGTATGTCATACTTTTCATTTGATATAGATTTATCACAACTTAAGACTCAAAACTATTTAATTGATCAAATCTATTACCCTATACTAAATGATTCCCATCATTATTCACGTTTGAATACATACAATAGACCAAAAGGAATTGATAGTATCGACGAGTTCATTTCAATTCCCAAGCCATTCAATAGTATTACCTTAGTGAAGTCATTCTTATCTGCTACTCAAACATCTATGAACTCAGAACTGAATGAATCAATTTGGAATCAACCTTGTGAGAACATTCCTTTGGACTGGTTAGGTCAAAAAAGAGCCCGGTTGCACGGTGATAGTAACTATCCTGAGACTGTAAAAGAAAACAAGGATATTTTCAAGTCTTTCCTATCCCTTCTAACAGATAGAACTATCAAACCCATCATTATCATATTTCCAACATCGAGCTCATATTATCCCTATTCAAACCCTGATTTGAAATTACGCTTTTACAATATAATGAATCAATTGAAGTCGGAGTACAATTTCTCAATTCATGATTTTTTCGATAATCATTTATTTGATACAACGGATTTTGCTGATAGCGATCACCTCAACAAAAAGGGTGCCGCTAAAATGACAGAAATTTTGAATACACTATTGATTTGATTTCAATTAACAAACTACCCCCTTAAAAGATTTAGATTTGGATATAAGACTCGAGAGTGGTTACGTTTTGTCAGTTGGTATAACATAATAATATAAAGTAGGCTTCCTTAAAAAAATAAACAGAAATAAGGTGTCATCATAAAAATAAACACTTTAGTTTTCCCTTGTGGATCACAGCCAGCGTTGGATATTAACTTTTGTTTACGTGAATCAATGAGATTTGAAGTCTTTGGTGCATCTAGCATTGAAGATCATGGGAAATTTGTTTATAAAAATTACATAGGCAACGTCCCTTATATTTCCGAGCATTGTTTTATTGATGAATTTAATAAATTGATATCAGAATACAATATTAAATTTATTATTCCAACTCATGATTCCGTTGCTTTATTTCTTATAGAAAATCAGGAGAAAATAAGTGCAACGATTGTCTCATCTGAATTGGAGACCACAAGGATTTGTCGCTATAAATCACTCACATACAAAGCATTCAAAGAACATAAATTCATTCCAGCCACCTTTGATGCGAATAGTATATATGAATTCCCTGTATTTCTGAAGCCTGATTCAGGTCAAGGTGGAAAAGATACACATCGTGTAAGTAACTATGAAGAACTACGATATCATCTAACTTTAAATTCAGAACTCTTGATATGTGAATACCTCCCCGGTGAAGAGATCACTGTGGATTGTTTTACAGATCGAAAATCTTCTATACTATTAATTAGTCCTAGAACAAGGGATAGAATATCCGCAGGAATAAGTGTTCATTCTAAATTAATTGACCTTAGTGATGAAATCAAAGAAATTGCAATTATTATTAATGAAACACTAAGATTTAGGGGCTATTGGTTCTTTCAACTAAAAAAGGATTCCAGCGGTGTCTATAAATTATTAGAAATTTCTACAAGAATGGCTGGAACGTTTAATCTCAGCGCAAATAGAGATATCAATTTACCTCTATTATCATTACTAGATTTCATGAATTTAGACTTAGAAATACTACCAAATAACTACCAAATAGAAATGGACCGTTCATTTATCAATCGTTATCATGTAGATATTGAATATGAGAGGATATACGTCGATTTAGATGACACCCTTATTCTCCGCAATCAATATTGTAATGAGTTCCTATTGATGTATTTATTTCAGTGTTTAAATAAGAAAAAGGAGATTATCCTGATAACTAGACACTCAGAAAACGTACACGATACTTTATCCTATTATAAAATTGATCCTCAAATGTTTTCACAAATTATTCAGCTAAACATCTCTGAAAGTAAATCTCGATTCATTAATACAGATGTGAAGTCCATATTTATTGATAATTCATTCGCCGAGAGAAAAGAAGTGAAAGAAAAACTTCAAATTCCTACTTTTGATATAAACAATATTGAATGCTTAATAGATTGGAGAGGCTAATTTAATGCTATACATTACGGATAAAAAGCCAGCTATTATCGAGGAAAAAAACGAATTATTCCTTAGAACTCTTAGGTCAGATGAACGAAAATTTATAGTTGGAATTAATGATCTATGTGATTATCTTATAGATATATTCAGACAAGAAAATATCAGTATTACTGGAATAGTTGATGACTTTACTGACGGAATCGAATATATGGGATATCCAATTTATAGGTCAAAAACTTTACCGAAAGATGCAATAGTTATTTCCTGTGTAGTAGACGGCAAGTTAATAACCGCCATAGACAATTTAAAGAAACATGGAATTAATAACATTCTTACTTACTTGGATTTACGATTACAATCCCCCGAATTATTTAAACAAGTAAGATTCTGCGAGAATAATATTATAGATATTGAAATAAATAAAATAGAATATACCTGGCTCTATTCTATCTTAGAGGATGAACATTCAAAACAATCATTGGAACACCTCATAGATTTTAGGTATAACTATAATGTTGAATCCATGAGGTTTTTTCCTTTTCAGCTAGAAAATCAATACTTTGACAATTTTATTTTGTTTAATGATGATGAGGTATTTGTCGACTGTGGAGGATTTGATGCTAGTACAACTATTTCATTTATCTCACAAAATCCGACATATAAAAATGTTTATTATTTCGAGCCCTCTCCTTCACAATTTATTACATCAAAGAACAATTTAGAAAACTACAGAAATATTAATTTGTTTAACATGGCGACGTTTAACTGTAACACAGTGTTGAAATTCGATTCAGATCTTGGATCCTCAAGCAGCATATCAATTAACGGTAATACTGAGATCAGAGCAATAAAGTTAGATGATATTATCAATGGAACTGTTACTTATATTAAGTTAGATGTAGAGGGAGCAGAATTTGAAACTCTCCAAGGGGCAGAAAAATTAATAAAGAAATATAAACCTAAACTTGCAGTCTGTGTTTATCATGATCAAGCAGATTTCTGGAGGATTCCTAAACTCATTCTCGACTATAATCCAAATTATAAGGTCTATTTAAGACACTACACAGAAGGGTTATTAGAGACCGTAATGTATTTTATTTAGTCTGACTCCTGTTTTACTTTTTAAATAAAAATGACCCATAGGATAGATACCTTCACCAAAAGTATCTATCCTACGGGTCATGCCTCACAATTTTACATAAACAAATTTCTATCTAATTTAGTTTTATCAATACTGCATGTCCATTAATGTTATGCAGAAATAATAATTTTTTTTCTTGTTTGATAGAATTCACATATTTCGTTATCCCTTCGCATGTCATAAATCCGTAATCATCAAACACTACTATTCCACCAATAACCATCCGCTCCCATATCCATTCAACAATATCTTTCGCAGATAAGAATGCATCCACATCAATATGGCAAAGACGGAAGAATTGATCTTCAACAAATTCTTTTGTCTCGTCAGGAAATATACCTTTTAATAACTTCACATTATTAAGTTTCATCTTTTCAAAAATAAGTTCTTTAACCACTTCTTCACTGGTATCACTATGTTCTCCACCCACATAGACACTATCGTGTAGTAGAGAAGTTTTTACAACACCACTAAATGTATCACAGAGATATACTGTATCTTCAATACCACATAATTCCGCCTTTTTTGCAATAAGGGCTCCCGTTCCACCCTTCCAAACACCTATCTCTATAATAGATCCGTTCAACTTTGAGACCTGTTCAACCAATGACCATAATTCATAACTTCTATATGTGTCCACTAATGTGTTGTTTCTGATAATATTGTATACATTATTGAAATCAACATCCGTTTTCCACGGAGCATAATTAGATAGGGGCTTTATTTCTTCATATGGGAATTCTGCCGGTAGTGCATAATACATCGATCCATAATGTTTCTTTTCCTCAAAACCCATTTTCATTAATAGATTAGATATCCTATTATATGTAGCGCCTGAGGGAGAAAAAGTCAGTAATACATAAATATTTGATTGATCCTCGTTTTTGAGTATTTCGGGGCTATTTATTATTTTCTCATAGAACTTCTCTCCCCATTTTTCGCTATCAATATCAACCACATAAGAAACATCATATGATAAATTCTTGAATAAGATATCAGCATTTTGACCAGTACCGAAAACAACTATTTTTTTAGAGTTCAATATATTTAATATCTCATTATTATACATTAAGATACTCCCCTCAATTCACTTTAGATATCTTTAACATGGTTTTGTTTTTGAACCTTTAAAATTTCTAATTAACTCAATAATTATTTTCATATCTGAAACGTCATATCTTTGATCAATTGGTAAAGGAATTAAATACTTGGAAAATTCATACTCAACCGTATTTATTCCCACGATATCTAGTACTTCCTTCCAATAGGTTGCAACGTAGATCTTATTTTCGATTAAGAAATTTCTTAAATCTTCATCCTGAATAAGTAAAGGATAGATCATAGGAGCTTGTAACTGTGTCAGATCAATGTTGAGTTTATTCACATTACTTAGTGATGAATGTAAATATTTAAAATTATCATTTCTTCTTAAAACAACAAATTCATAATCTATATTTTGTAATATTACTTCTGTTATCTTCGACATTTTCCTGATTGGTTGCTTACTTATATTTTCTTCATTCTTTACGTACTGTGAATAACTTTCTTGGGCATGGGTATCTATTCTTTTTAGTAAATGCTCATACTTATCATAGGAAATATCTTGCTCCAGATCAATTTTCGATATAACATTTGTATAAGCAAATCCGCCGTCTGCAACTCCAAAAAATTTCCTAGGTGAATAGAACGTATCCACTCCTGCAAGAGGCTTTGAAAAGAATGCCTGCGTGTTATCAACAATTAAGTTCTTAATATCACAAGTAAGTTGCTGTACCTGTTTATCATTAATACCAAAGTAATTCACGTATAATAAATAATCTGTTGACTCTATCCTCTTTTCTAAAATCGGTTCAAATTTTTCGTTAATTGAGTAATACTCATATTCAATACCTAAATCTCTAATCGGTTCAATTACACTTTCACATATGTAGTATGGAATTAATACTTTTCTTGGTTTTCTTTGCAATAGAATATACTTAAGTGCATTTCGTCCACTATTCAATCGAATCGCATCTAAATGATATTGATCCTTGGATGAACTCAATTCTAACCCAAAAAAACCTCCGATTTCCTTCAATTAAATCATCTCATATTCATTCAATATTTTTAATACCTCTTCTTTTGAGTTGAACATCAACACATCAATAACAGATAGAAATGGAACAAACTCATTGCCAAGTTGTTGATATGTAATATCTCTAGTTCTCAAAAACTTCAAGTTTATTCCTGATTCCAAAAAAATATCTTTGGAATATAGTTCTCGTCCTCCTATAGGGTTAATATATTGATCTGCGCCTAGCGATTTACAAATACTTATTATTCTATCTTCGGCTGTAAGTTCAGTTGATATTTTTAATTCAGAAGAAATAAGAAACTTCGTTTTAATTCCTATATAATTTGCTATTTCCTTTAACTGAATATAATTAAATGATGAGACATTATAATTTGTTGAATTTAATATTTTTTTTATTAAATCCATAACTTCATTAAAATAAGGAGCTTTCTTATATCCTGTCTGTAAAGTTTTAATAAATTTCTCTTTTTCGGTTTTGATTTTTTGTGAGTATAATCTGGTATTAATGTTTAATTGAAGAGAACCTTGTTCCACACTGAAAGAAAATAGATGTGATTCTTTATTAAGTAGTAGCCTGTTCCTATTGATCCATCCTCCCTTGATGTATTGAACATCATCATAAACAATAAAATAATCGACAGAATTTATCAGTTGAAAATACCCGATATATGGGAATAGGTATGGCTGCATTATAGCTATTCTCATAGCAAAGCTTCTTTTACTGTCTGGATAATACGTTTTTGGTCTAACAAATCCAAAGAGTCATAAAGTGGTAAGCAAAGTATTCTCTTAGATATAGAACCTGAGACTTGCATAGGCTCAGATTCTATATACTCAAGGTTATCTAAAGAAGGGTAGAAATAACGACGCGGTAAAATTTCCTCTTGGGTTAAAAATTCTGTAACCCGTCCCATGGATATCTCGTCTTCAAGGACTATTGGAAAATAACTATAATTGTTGGTACAATTCGCATTATGCTTCTGTAATATGATTCGTGGTTCTAATCCAAAAGCTTTTTCGTATCTTTCATATAATTCTTGACGGTTCCTAAGTATTTCGTCCATTTCATCCAGTACACACAATCCCATTGCGGCTTGAAATTCGTTCATTTTAGCGTTTATACCAAGATAACGTATATTATCCGGTCCATCAATGCCAAAATCTATCATTTTTTTTGCCCTATGATATAATTCTTTATCCTTTATAATTAATGCTCCTCCTTCTATTGTGTGAAATATTTTTGTAGCATGGAAGCTTAGTGTAGCAATATCTCCATAGTTTAAAAGACTCTGATCTTTATACTGGACACCAAAAGCATGTGCAGCATCATAAACAACCTTAAGGTTATGTGCCTTTGCAATTGCTTCAATCTCTTCAACTTGGCAGCCATTACCAAACACATGAACCGGTAAAATAGCTGAAGTAGAGTCTGATATCTTATTTTCTATTTCTCCTATATTAATATTTAACGTACTTTCATCAATATCTGCAAAAACTGGTTGCAGGCCTCCCCATACTAAACTGCTTGTAGTAGCGACAAAAGAAAACGGGGTTGTTATGACCTCACCCTCTAAATCTAATAATTTATACGCCACATTCAAAGCAAGTGTACCATTAGACACCAACAGAATATTTTCAACGCCTAAATATTCTGCTAGTCTTCGCTCTAATTCCAACACTAACTCACCATGGTTGGTTAGTCTTCCCGTACGGAAAATATGTGATACATAAGAATTGAACTTCTCTTCATTAGGCAGATAGGGCTTTGAAACGTATATCATGTAGTTTACCCCTTTACATTTTTCCTTAATTTCCTCACTGAAAATTAGAAACGATTAGATTGAACACTTGAGGATATCGATTCGATATACCCATTAACAACTCTAATGCTGATTTTCGATCTTTTCTCCAAATGTTTAAAAATCTCCATTGAACATATTGAAGAACTCTAAGTTGCAACCAAAGCTCCATTGTTTCTTTATTTAATCCTTTCGTGATTCCAAAACAATAAAGACGTTCAAATTCTTCAATAGTAGGAAAATCTTTATCCAACGGCATATTGTAACTCAAGCTTTTTTCGTGCACCCGATAAACTCCCACATGATCTTGGATAAAACCTATATCACCAATCAACATCAACTTCAAGTACAAAAATGTATCTTGACTTAAAGTATCTTCCAACAGACAGCCCATTCTCTTAGCATCCTCTATTCGGTACATTGAGGTTAATGTACTGGGAATATGTGCGTAATTTTTTGTCTGGTAATTCAAAAAATATTCTGTCCCATTAGTAATTTTTTGAATATTTATTGTAGGTGTATCTATTTGTCCCGTACTCATATTTAATACTTTTACATTTGCAAATACTAGTGACACACTTGGATGTTCCTCTAGAAAGGCTACCGCCTTGCTAATATAGTCAGTTTTAATCAAATAATCATCATGATTAATACCTAAAACATACTTCCCACGCACTTGTTCATATAACAGCTTTTGGCAATTAACTCTCACTCCTAGATTAACTTCATTCCGAATATATCGGATTTTAGAATTATATTTATACTGCTCCATCATGTCGACTGTACCATCTGAGGAACAATCATCGCCTACAATAATCTCTAGATCGTCAAAATCCTGGAGTAATATACTATCTATAGCATCCTTCAAATACTCTTTCATATTATAGGTTGGAATTACTACACTAACTTTAGGATTCATTAAAGATGGCAATCCTTGCTCTTTATTCAATGAGTCAATAATGCTATTCTTTAAATTTGCTATTATCCCATCTATTTGCTGTTTCAACTCATCGTCAGCATTTTCTTTAGCCAAAAGATAGTTATCTATAGCCTCAGCATATAGTCCCTTCATCTCATTTAAATATGCAAAGTTAAACAATAAATGTGAATTCCCTCCATCTAAAACAAGTCCCATCCTTAATACTTGCTCAGCAACAGATAGATTACCTTCCGTCAATGCAACAACCGCTTCTATAGAGAATATCTCTATAGAATTTGGACTTACTATTCTATATTCTTGAATTAATCGCTTAGCCTCTGGTAATTTACCGTTTTGCACTAGATTCTCTATATCATTCATTAATTTTTTTTTTAGTTCATTAATTTCCGAAGTAAAGTTCATATGTTTATTTATTACCCCTTTCGATATTTCAGTCCTATAAGTCTCTCACTACAGAAACTATATAATATATATATCGGTTTTATCAGTCGGAAAATATAGTTACAATAAGTGGATTCAGGGACGAAACATTGCTCTAAAAGTGACTCTATTTCATAATCAGTGCTTACTGAAATAGAATTCGATGCTGATAATAGTAGAGAGGATGGAATTGTCATGAAGAAGCTGTAGAGCTCGCATCTGAATTTTCACTGCAAACAGCGATCGGAAGGAAAATCCATCCGAGTTCAAAGCCCTCTCACAGAAAATACATGTCGAAATAACAAACAAAAAGGGACTAATCCTCTAGGTCAATATTTTGACCCTTTGGAACAGCCCTTGATGAGATATCAACTATATTTTACTATATCGATTCCTATTTACGCCGATCCATAAGAATACTGTCAGGCGAATAAATTGCCTCATATACATTACGTTGAGCTTTGGATTGGCTACGTTGTAATAGCCAATCTTGCGCTTCATTTTTCAATTCTAATATTCTACCAATCATTAATTCATTACTTTGCATAATCTGTTGTACTTCAAGCTTTTGAGTATTTGTCACCACTCGATCTACTTTTAGACGGTTTAATCTATCCACTAACTTTTGACGCTCATCTACAAAGAGTTCCATATCTTCATAAGAACATTCATTTAATCTGCTTATCATTTCTTTAGTTAAGTTATTTAACTCTTTGATTGTCTCATCCATGCGTAAATTCGCCTGACTTTGAGTATTCCATTTTAATTGCCTCGAGCCACGTATCCTTTAATTCCTGTATATAACCCAGTGCCTCTTCTGCTAAGACTCTATCCTTTTTCATGTTCGATTGAATCAATAAGTGATGAATATACTCATATAAAGAATATAGATCCTTAGAGATAGCATAGGTATAGTCAAGTGTAGACATCAATTCACTGATGATCGTTTGAGCTTTACTCATATTTATATTCGTGATTTCATAGTTTCTCTTATCCATTCCGTCAACAGCTATTCGGATAAAACGGATGGCTCCATCATATAACATAATGACGAGTTGTTCCGGTGTTGATGTTTGAATTGATGACTGACGATACTTTTCATAAGGAGATTTAATCATTGTTCTCCCCCTTACCCTTGGAAGCTTGATAAGCTAGACGATTGAGAGTTATATTTGTTCATAGCTGTTTCCATAGCAGTAAATTGTTTGTAGTACCTAGTTTCCATATTTGCTAAGCGAAGCGTAAGTGCGGAAATTTGTTTATTATAATCCTTCAACTGTCTTCCCATAACACTTTCTTCTTTAAAGATACTATTAGTATCATTGCTAAATTTAGAAGTACCCGCTCTATCCACAAACTTATCAACCGCGCTATTCATAACCTTATCTAGAGTATTAAATATACCCGTATTACCACTATCTCCAGTAGCACCCTTAAACATGTTCATAATTTTTTCCGGATCACTTTGTAAAGCTGCTGTTAACTTCTTCTCATCGATATATAATTTACCATTCTCAAAATATTGTCCTGTCGTTATACCAACTGAACTTAAACCACCAAGTTGCCCCGAGATCACAGAGCGCATTTCACTTATAGCAGACTTTAGAATCCCATCATTTTTCAGAAGCCCACTCTTCGCCTTTTCTTCCCATGCTTTAATTTCACTTTCTTTCATATCTGCCTTCTGTGCGTCTGAAAGGGGAAGGAATGTCCGATATTTCTCTTCACTAGTCTTCTTGCTAAAGGTATTAATTAAGTCATTATAATTCTCAACAAATGCTTTGATTGTATCCAACGCTTTGGCAGGGTCCGTAGTGGATGTAATTAAGCTAGGATTCCCAACCCCTGTTTCTTCCAAAATGGTAATTTTGACACCATTTACAGTGATTATATTGTCATATGAATCTAAGTCTTTGAATGAACCGTCTTTTGTATTTGTAACCTTAACTATAGCCTGCGTTGCTGCCTTTGCTACTACACCCACAGGAAACTTGAATAGCGTTAACAAAGAATTACCCACAGCTGGTAGATCAATATTGTTGCTAGTTCCATACTCTTTAGCTGTTATTGAAAATTTACCACTCAACTCATCAAACGCTGCATTAACTTTACTGCCAGAAGAAGCGTTGATCTTATTAACGACACTTAAAATTGTATCCGTTTTTTGAAATTGGAATACTGCGCCATTAATATTCAATTCAGATAGTCCAGATGCTCCCATTTCTTCTAAAGTCGTCTTTAATGTAACATCAGAAGTGGCACTTCCTGATGTCTTCAGCCCAGCAGATTCGAGATATGATTTTTGAGCTACTTTTGTAACTTCAACAGACATTGGTGTGCCATTAGCACTTGCTGATGCCTCCGCCTTGATAGCTGTCTTATTACCAGACACTGTTGATTGTTGTGTATTCATTGCGGATGAAAGCTTATATGATGAGAGTTTCGTCTTAAAATCAACAATTTTGCTGTTTAATTCACGATAACTATCTCGAGTCCATTGCAACAGGTTTTTCTGTTGATTCAATTTATCAAGTGGCACTTGTTTCGCAGTCATAAGTGATTTCACCATACTGTCGATATCCATTCCCGAGAATCCATTAATACGCATTTATATGCCCCCTTTATACCTTTTGGTCAATAATAATACCCGCAAGTTCCATCATTTTAGCCACTAAATCAAGCGTCTTCTCAGCAGGAATCTCACGAATTAATTCCCCATTTTCCTTATTTAGTACTTTTACCATAATGGTATGGGTCTTCTCGTGAACACTAATTTCCAACGTTGTCATAGGACCTTCTAACGCCTTTACAGCCCTGTCTATATTAAGAATCAGCTGTTCTTGCCCGATAGGAATCTGAACCCCTTGTTTCTCCAACTTAGCCAATTCAGTTCCACTCTTCACCGCTCTTACTAGATTTATATCATTATTAGTAGCGATCTTTTCACTCATCTGTCGTGTCTCAGCAGTAGTGTTCGTGTATCTGTTGGTTGATATGGAAAATTGCAGATTCATTGGATATCCTCCAGTTATTCATTTAACATATTTATCGGTTATTTCACATTAATAATGAAGAGAGGCAACAAATTCTTATACAATTGACAAGAATTATATACACGCTGTAATCTAGTTACCCGACTATCACCCCTGTACCCACAAGCACTGAGGAAATCTAGCTTTAATTTCTGCTACAATTGTATTCTTACCCTCATCATCTTCTAATTGTTCATATAATTCATAACATCTTTCATAAGAACTATATTCTGGACATATTTGAAGTAACTTTGTATAAAAGAGTTGTGCATCTAGTAGGTAATCACAATTTATACAAGTATCTCCTAAGAGTCTTATCACTTTCACATTATTAGGGTGCTCTTCATATAATTTAACTAACAAATCTATAGCTATTTCATTAAATCCGTAGGATATCAAATGATAAGAGATATTATACTTTGCCTCCAACGAGCCTAACCACACATAATCCAAGATACGTTGAAAGACTTCATATTCTTGAAGAACAAGTAAGTGCTCAGACAATTCCACTAGTATACCCTCAAGATAAAGATTTAGATTTCCTGCTTTGATATCCTTATTACAAATTATGTTATACAGCACTTTCCCTTCCCTCTCACTAAGGTTAAGTAATTGTCTGGATAATTTATATAATTGATCATCTTGTAACAACAAGGATAATAAGAGAATATCCTTCCCATTCTCATTCTCAATTTCATCCACACATAGCCACATTGATTTGGCTTCCACATACTGCTTGTCATACTGCATAGCCAATGCGATAACATGTGATTCAACTTTAACACTATATTTAGTAATATACTTATTTAGTAATGGATGTCTTAGTATATAAAGTACTTCTAGTAATAGCTTAAGATCATCTCCACTGGAAATATTAAATAATTGTTCTATATTTTGATATACATCGTCCAATGGTATGTTGGCTTTGGTTACGATATCAAAGTATTTCTTTAGTGCTGGAGCATATCCCCTTTTCGCTTGTAAAGCTTGTATGATCTGCTCATAACTTTGTAATATATGATTTCGATTCTCATTAATTCCAGCAAGCCTATAATGAGCATTGAAGCTTCCGTTACCTTCTGTAACTGTAATTCCCTTATCTCCAAGATGTAGACATTTCTCTAATGCATTTACAGCATCCTTCATATAACCAGACTCTATACACAGTAATCCTTGTATATGATGCAAATCAGTTTCGTTAGGATATATCTTTACCGCATCATTAACAACCTGTAAAGCCTCTTCGTATCTATTTAATTCACCTAAGCAATTACATATTGTAGTTAACAACTCTGGTATAATGTTCAAATTAGTACTTAATGGGTATGCCCTTTGTAAGTATGTTATTGCTTTCTCGTACTCACCTATCCACATGTATGTTCTACCCATATTAAATAAATTATAGGCATTAGGATTCTCACTTACCTCTTTCAACATTAGCGGTACGTTTCTTTCTTCCTTCTTCCGATCTTTCATCATTTGATCCGTATATCCCGTATGATAGATTAATCCTCCCCCTGGTGCCCCCCTGTAGTCAGCCTCCTCATCCATTGTATTCAAATGTTCATGTAGACGGTTGTGATAGGTAAGTCCTTTATGATTTGCAAAAAGCCGTATAGCTATATGATTAATCGCTCTACCATTAGACATAAAATTGTGTACTTTCAAAAAGTAATAATCAAAATTCAAACTGATATCCTGCTGTAAATCTGCCTTCGAATCTAGATATTCATCAGCATCTAGCACAAGGATATAATCTGAGGTCGCATACTTAATTGACTCATTTCTAGCTGCCGCAAAGTCCTCCATCCATTTGAAATGATATATGTCATTTGTATATTCCTTAGCAATATCTAGTGTTGCATCTTTCGAACCCGTATCTACTATAATAATTTGATCTACTTTATCTTTCACACTATCCAAACATCTTCTTAGATATTCCTCTTCGTTCTTCACAATCATACATAAGGTAATTGTCTTATTCATTGTATTGTCCTTTCTTTCCACATATGTAATTCTCTTATTATATATATCGGTCACATTCTAGTTATCAATTAGTAATCGTAGAGAGACAAAAAAAGGGAACCCGATGGGTTCCCTCTCTTTTGTTTCTCTACGATTAACGAAGCAATTGTAGTACAGCTTGTGGCTGTTGGTTAGCTTGAGCCAACATAGCTTGAGCTGCTTGAGCAAGAATGTTATTCTTCGTTTGGTTCATCATTTCTTTCGCCATGTCTACATCACGAACGCGAGATTCAGCTGCTGACAAGTTCTCAGAAGTTGTTCCCAAGTTATTGATTGTATGCTCCAAACGGTTTTGGTTTGCACCCAATTTAGCGCGCTCTCCTGAAACCGTTTTAATAGCTGTATCAAGTAATGCAATCGCAGCGTTCGCACCCGTTTGAGTGGCAATTGTTACTGCATCTACTCCTAATGAAGCAGCACCCATATTACCAATAGATAACGTAATAGATTGACCAGTATTCGCACCAATTTGTAATACCGCACCGCTTACTCCAGCACCATTTAGCAATGTTTTAGTATTGAATTCAGTATCTGTTGAAATACGAGTAATTTCTTTTGTCAATTCAGCTACTTCTTTTTGAAGTTCCAAACGATCATCATTTGTATTTGTATCATTTGCAGATTGTACAGACAATTCACGAATACGTTGCAAGATACTATGTGTTTCGTTCATAGCACCTTCAGCTGTTTGAATCAAAGAGATACCATCTTGTGCATTCTTAGTAGCCATATCCAAACCACGGATTTGACCGCGCATTTTTTCGGAAATTGCCAAACCAGCAGCATCATCACCAGCACGGTTGATGCGAAGACCTGAAGATAGTTTTTCAATAGCTTTGTTTGTGTTCGTAGTGTTAGCACCTAATTGACGGTGAGTGTTCATTGCAGCAATATTGTGATTAATAATCATAATAATATTTCCTCCTTGAAATAAGTTTATCCACATCCATGTGGTAACGTTGCCTCGTTAAAGTCGGCCGCCCTACTGAAACAACGTCTATATATTATATCGTCGTAACGACACCAACTTTTTATAGCAAATCGTAATATTTATAAATTTATTTTTTATCAGTAATATTTAGCTGTTTCATTAGTGCCTTAATATCGGATATAGAAGGTGTTGCAGAGTCACGATTCACCTCCTGAATTGATGCATATACTTCCTTGCGAAAGATATCAATATGTTTGGGTGCAGATATTCCAATTCTTACTGTATCTCCTTCTACTCCTAGTATAGTCACTTCAATCTGATCTTGAATGACAATTGATTCACCCTTCTTACGCGATAGCACCAACATATTAGTCACCACCTTCCATAGATAACGGTTTCGACCCCATCCCATTTAATAATAGATGCCTAGTCGTATACAGAGATTCATGCAAAATAACCTGCTTCGCAATTTGAGTAACAGGATTAAAAATTAAAGGGGCTAATAAGTTAATCGTCGTATGATCAACTTGATGATTTATGGTAATCATATTATAGACTACAATTTCTTCACCAACACCTAATTCTTCACGATCAGTATCCGGTAATACGAATTCATATTCTGGGTAGAATGAGAATGGATTAACTAACACAAATGATAACGCAGGTTCCTTCAGTGATTGCAAATAACAAAAGAGTCCATTCTCTTCTTGAATCAAGGAGAATTCCATTTCTTCATCAAATCCAGGTATACCTTTGGTAAACGTGTAGATTTGATGACCATTGATTTCTATTTCACCCCAAGTAGCGGTAGTAATGTTCATGAATTCCAATTCCTCCTATTTAATATTTTACACAAAAAAGGTTATAGACGTCTGTACATCGACTCTCTATAACCTTTGATCTTACTACATCTTAGCATCAATTTCTGGCGGTATAAATTGAATAGATGCATATTGTTGCATATATATATCCAGCTTACCTCTTGTATATTCTATTTCCGGACGATTCACAATGACATTCAATTGCGATTCTGCTGAGCGAAAAGAGATATCTGGGGCCCTTGTCTCGAAATGAATATCTACGTTATCCATAGACGCAGGTCCACGCGTTTCAGGAAATGATCTTCGATTCCAATCCATACCACAGATGTTTGCTATTGTATTACCTGAGTTCTGAATGGCTGCCATCCGATCCCCCTTTTGTACCCGCTCTGCAATCCCTTGCAGAAATAGCTGTTGAATTCCTGAATAAATTCTACTGTTCATCTCAAGGAAAACTCCACCATGATAAGCACTAAATGCCTTACTTTGATCAACGGATAATTCAGGTTGATATTGGCGAATCTCAAGTTCAGCTGATTTCGTGTTCATTTGTAGCTCGGCTTTAGGTTGGCGAATGGAATACTGCCCTGGGTCAGCATCAATACCGATAAGGGCTGGAGTTTGCCTGATCTGTACAATCTGAAGTGAACTCATCTTCATCCCCTCCTATATTATCTTAAGAAATCCATTAAGGAAGGGCTAATAATCTTGGATCCCGCAGATAATGAGGCATTATATATGTTTTCTTGAATCTTGGAATTCATGATCAATTCGGCATAGTTAGCATCTTCTGTCTTCGCCTGTAGATCCGTAAGATTGACCTCCAAATCGCCCAATCGACCTTGCATTAGCTCAACACGGTTACTCTTCGCACCGAATTCAGCACGGGTTGATAATATCTTATCCATGCGTGTATCGATCATGCCCAACTGCGCAGATACACCAACATGATTGCCACTCTTGAGGGCTCCTGAAATATTGTTAATAATGACAAATAAATTATCCTGCTCACCTGAACCAAACACTTCAGTTCCCGTCACATTAATCGGGAGCTGCACAGATTCTCCAACGATAAAGTTAATTGCTCCCGGGTCCGTTACAACACCCGCAGCAGCAGTTGTATCCGAAGATCCGTCTGCATTTTTAGTGAATTCATACGGCTTCACATCGTACTTCTGACCATTAAAGATATACTTACCGTTCAATTTACTATTAGCGATATCAATAAGCTGTTCCTTTAATTGTAAGACTTCTTCATTAATGCTATCTAATGCAGATTGCGGGTTACTCCCCGTAGAAGCCTGCACCGTCAATTCTCTCAACTTCTGAACGACATTCCCAGCTTGATTGAGTACCGTATCATTAAATTCGAGCCAAGAAACAGCACTGTCCACGTTCTTTTGATATTGTTCATTGGAGGACAATTCAGCACGGTAACGTAAGGAGTATGTAATACCTACGGGATCATCCGAAGGTTTATTGATTTTCATACCCGTTGCAAGTTGATTCTGTGTATTATTCATTTGCTGTGCATTACGGTTCAGGTTCAGCATGAGCTGAGAACTTAGCATATTATTCGTTATTCTCATGGACGGTTACACCTCGCTTTCTAGTTATCTTCCAACAACACCCGTAGAGTTAATTAATTTATTGAGTAGTTCATCAAAGGTTGTCATAAAGCGCGCTGAAGCACCATAGGCATGTTGGAATTTGATCATATTGGACATTTCTTCATCCAAAGATACACCGCTAACCGATTGGCGACGAGTCTCCACTTGTTCTGTGAGGAATGTGGAATTCTGTGTTTGGCGAGCTGCCTCCTGCGATTGAACCCCAAGTTGACCTACCATTGAATTAAAGAGGGCACCCGCAGTTGCGGATCGATTAACATCGTCCATGGACGTCATCGCTGTCTCTTTTACATTAGCGAAAAGCGTAGCCAACGTGTTATTTCCCTTAATGACTTTGGCATCGGCTCCCGTTCCCTCTGTTCTAAGCGAGGTAGCAATCAAATTCGGATTATCTCTGATTAGCGAATTTATACTAATATTGGCGGCTGTTATCGTCCCACCTGCTCCACCTGCTACAAAGAAGGGAAGCCCTGGATTGGTCGTTCCATCCATCGTATAACCTAACTGATGAAGACCATTAATACCTTTAACAGTAATGGGAAGATCAGCGTCCAGTAAGTTAGGTCCTGCATAATTGGTACCATCCTGATTGATAACTGTCACTCCAGTAGGAATAACAGAACCCTTTGGTAGTGTAATCTTCATTTCTCCATTAGCCAACGTGTTGGCCATATTGTCTAACTGCTTCGTATAATCTGCGACAAATTTCTCGCGGGATACGATCATGCCATGAACTTCTCCACCCTTTAAATCGCCTGAAGCATACGCTGCATTCAGAAAGGCCGAATCCACCACAGCGGTGGGGGGAGTAGTACCTTGTACCAGCAATTGACCTCCCATGGAAATATTGTACCCTTGATCCGAATCCGTAACGGTAATATTAATAATCTTGGAAAGTTTGTCGGTCAGTAGATCGCGTTGATCTCGTAAATCGTTGGCTTTATCACCCAGACCTTCAATTCTAGTAATTGAGTTATTCAGATCACCAATTGTCGTTAAATAATTCTGAATTTCAGAACCTTTTACTGCAACGTTGGTGCCTAAATCATCGTTCAAGTTACTTAACTGGCGACTCATTTGGTTCAGCGCATCCGTCAGAGCGATGGTAGTCTCTTTGACAATTTTACGAGCGGTCACGTCTTCCGGACTTTTGCTTAGATCAGACAACGACTTATAGAAATTATCCATGACGGTACGTAGTCCGGTTTTCGAGGGTTCATTAACAATAGCTTCTAACTTACTAAGCGTATCGGATTGAATATTCCAGCTACCCATTGCCGTGTTCTCACTGCGATATTGGTTATCCAAGAAACTCTCGCGAATACGTTCAATGGAATTAAATTCAACACCAGTACCGAGTTGACCCGGTGCTGTGGAACGTAGAAAAGCATAAGCCTCTATTGGGGTGGAAGCCGTCATCTTAACAACTTGTCGAGAGTAACCTTCCGTATTCGCATTAGCGATATTATGACCCGTTGTGTTCAGCGCAGCTGTTTGTGTAAACAAACTTCGTTTGGCTGTTTCAAGGGAATGAAATGTAGATACCATCGATAACTCCTCCTTATGTTAGGCACGTGAATCGAATAGTCCTGACCAACCTGGGCTGCTATTCTTATCTCCAGGATGTTGGTACGTTGCTTCTTGCTCAGGTCTGATAGCCAACACATCCAATGAATAATCAATAAATGCCAACGATTGTTCAATCAGTTTTTGATTTAACTGATTTAATTCCTTTAATTGCACCAAATGGTCTGACAATTCGACTTGGATAGCAAGTAACTTACGCTTGTCTTCAGGATCGAACACCAACCGCGCTAACTCCGTTAGGGTCAGATTCAACATGGATTTGATGCCTTTTGTATGCAAAAATTCATAAGAGGCACTTACTCGCGCCTCTTCAAGTTGCTCAATCTGTTTCATTAATTTCGATTCCTGATTGAGGATTACAATGAGTTGATCCACCTTATTATCCATAATGGCGTCTCTCTTAGACTCAGCGACCGTTATCATCTTTATATGAGTAGCATTCAACTGTTCTAATGTATTGATAAGCTGTTCTAATGCCATGTCATTCACCTAGTTCTCAGGATATTGTTTGAAATATGGTAGCAGCTTCTCAGCAAGCTTATTACTATCTACTTGGTACGTCCCCGAAGCCACCTGCTGTTTCAAATCCTGTACGTGTTGCGTACGTTCTGAATTGGTACTACGTTCATTAGCTTGTAGCATTTCCATAGCTTCGGCTGAGATGGAAACCTCGTCCTTACGGCGGCTTTTCTTCTCTTCTGCCTTATATCCTGACTCTATGTTCCGCTGATACGAATTTATAGCTCCCACTCGTCCGGTCTCGTTAATTTTCATAAGAATCACCGTCCTGTTCATTTCATAAAGGTTCAACCTTGTAAGTCAATAAAAAAATAAAAACCGATAACCTTTACTAAGTTTATCGGTCAGAATTGAAACATATTTAATAGCTATTTTAAGTATTCTGCTATTTATTGTATTTATTAATTGCGCTATAAGCACCCTTACCATGAATATCAGCATCTTTTCTAGCTTGCCCATCTTTAATAGATTGACTGAATTCTTTAGTCAGACGCGTTCTACAGGAGGTACACATGTTACTTTCAGTGATAAAAGTGGTCCCACACACTTCGCATGGATAGCTAAGATTAGGGGCGTCAATGACGGAAATACGACCTTCTCGTATGAATTTAATGATCTGCCGTGTCGTTACTTCTGTAGCCTCAGATAATTCATCCATCGTCGAACCTCTGTTTTCCCTTAAATACTCGGCGCATGTCTGATATTCAAGCTCGATTCCCTTCGTACAATCCGGACAAATATCTCTAAAATTCATAGCAAAAAGCTTACCGCACCGCGGACAATTCCCAAGATTCATCTTTTACCACTCCCTCAATCCATATATTACATAAGCCCTTATGATCTATTATATACAGATTAACTTATATGAGCATACTCCGTCTATCTTTTAGTGATATGATTTGTCAACAGATATATGAGTTTAGTGCTCCGGGTTGTCAAAGCATGTCTCACTCCGCTTGAGCAGCTTTCCTAGAAAGATCTATCATATCATGAACGCGCCCAAGTAAGACTATATACCTCCAGTGGAATTCCGATGACTTCACTCATCTCCCACAATACTCGCGCACAAGCATTTATCGTGCTTCCAGTTGTATAAATATCATCGATGACAAGAATACGCAAAGGGCTATTCACGCGTGATCTATGCCGAGATTCGAGAATATTTTGGATGCTACCTATGATTTCAGGATCACGTTCAAATGTGTTCATCATATCACGAATACGATCGCTTCGATTCTTGAGGCTCTGTTTGTCGGTATGACGTTCCCGTATAATCAGTCTTTTGAAAGGAATCCGTGAAATATCTGCAACCCCAATAGCTAATATCTCAGCTTGATTAAATCCTCGTTCCTGAAGCCTAATTGTACTTACAGGGACGCACGTTATCACATCGATCGTCCATTGTGAATCCGTATGTCGATGTTCCTTCTTCATTCCAGCATAAGCCTGTCCCAACATCATGATGAGTAGCTCACTATATCTCTCATTTCCCCGATACTTATATTGTCCGAGCCATTCACGCATAACCGGATTATATGCGACCGCACTTCGATTACATATAAAGAAACGTTCATGCCCGCCCCCACGTGTACAATCAGGACATCCGATGTGCCGTCCACAAGTACTACAACGCGGGTGCCTAATCCATGGAATCTCGGTATAACATTCTCGACAAATCCCGTTGATTTGGGTAGATCTATTTGTCATTCTACCGCAAGTGAGACAGGTCACCACTGGAGGTGCAAGTAGTCGGTGCAGCGGATCCAATATACTCTTCCAAATCATAGTTCCCTCCATTACAAATCATAGTATCCGTGCTAGACACTTTATTAGAGCCAATTAATACTCGGACTGACAGGTGCACAGAATTCAGCTATGTTCAGCTCATTAATGGATGGGGCTTATTTTTTTATTTGATCGCGAGTTAAATAGCCACCTTTTTGTGCAATACGGTTCATTCTCTTAATCTGTGATATGGCAGCCTTCTGTGAACTTGTCCAATGGGAGGAGGCAAGGAACACTCTACCTGCGGGGTCGTCTTTGGACCTACCCGCACGCCCAGCCATTTGGATTAAAGATGCTTCATCAAATAGACTACTCTCGGCATCCAGTATAAATACATCACTGCGGGGCACAGTCACTCCTCGTTCCAGAATCGTCGTTGTGATCAAGAGTCTAATCTGCGTATCTCGAAAGGCTACTACCTTCTCCGCCCGTTGCGGATCCACCGATGAAGTACCTTCTATACGAATTCCAGGTAAACAACGCCGCAATAACATCACGAACGGTTCGATATGGCGAATTCGAGAGACGAATACAAACAATTGTGCCCCCCGCTTAATGGAATGTGCCAAGTTGTGTAGCAACGTAACGGGAATTCGCCGCTGACTCAAACAATACGCTACAGATTTCATATCCAGCCGACTTGGCACTGGCAGAGGGTGTCCATGGAACCGAACAGGTACTTTGGCATGAGGTAATATACCGCGGGATGCTTCCCTCTGTAGCTGACGTGGTGGTGTGGCCGACAGATATACGAACTTACCATCTGCTTTGCAAGCATTCTGTGCCGCATAGGCCAACATCGGATCATTATGAAATGGGAAAGCATCAATTTCATCGATGATGACGAGATCAAAAGACTGATAGAATCGCATTAATTGGTGGGTTGTCGCGAGGGTCATTGTCCCTGCTCTCCAGCGTTCCTCACTCCCACCGTACAGTGTAACTACCCTCTCGTCAGGAAAAGCTCTAGCTAACCTTGGTGCAAGCTCCAACACGACATCCCTCCGAGGCGTTGCGACGAGTACACGCCCACCGGCCTCTAATATTGAGGCTAGCAACGGAAATATCATCTCTGTTTTCCCAGCCCCAGTGACGGCCCAAAGGAGGAAACGATCGGGTGTGAGAGACACTGAGCCGTAACGTTTCAGTACCTCATGACCTAAGCCAGGCCATGCGATCTGCGAGAGTCGCGAGGTACTTGAGGTGTGAGAGACTCTTGAGGTGCTGAGGGGTTCCGAAGCTCCGGGGATTTCGCGGGATTGGACGCTGCCCGCCGTTCCTGAGATCCCGGAAGATCCGGGGGTTCGGGCCGATCGTGTAGCTTCCCCCGTTCCTGAGATCCCTACGGCTCCGCCCCCTGCGGGTGGCTTAGCCAAGAACTGCAGCGCCGCGCCTGCGGCTGCGCTTTGCGCTGCACTTAGCCCCCACCTGCCCATGGCCTCGGTGGGGGAACCCCCGGCCGTGCCCCGCACGGCCGGCTGCGCTGCTACGCGAAGCAGCAGCGTACAAGCGCGGCTGCGCCCCAACGCGAGGCATGCCTCGCAGTAGGCGCAAGCCGCACTGCCGCACGTGGCGCATGCCGTGCGGCCAAGGGCAACGCTTCCGCAGCGGCGGCAGCGGGAGATCTTGCGGCGGCGCTGCCAAGGTGCGCCGCGACGGGGCGAGGCGGCAGGGG